>Ga0209208_10000142_pt1 | contig 76647 bp, 45 predicted proteins | sample S1TSphfallax_3_FD_187694 | JGI IMG/M metagenome (GOLD analysis project Ga0209208, IMG submission 187694) | Host-associated microbial communities from peat moss isolated from Minnesota, USA - S1T2_Fd - Sphagnum fallax MG (SPAdes) (version 2) | ecosystem: Host-associated > Plants > Peat moss >... | reverse complement strand
ACACAAAGGACTGAGAAAGAAAAGAAGTTAGGACCTGGAGGCGACTAGAGAAGTAGACTGAGATTTTAATATTGTGTGAACAAGAAAAAGGAGGGACACAATTCTGTGAGCACAAAAAAAAGAGGCGGAAACAGGGGGAATGTGAAGAGTACAAAAAGCTAGCGTGGATGCGAAGGTGCAAGATCTGATAGAACAGAAAGCATGAAGTGCCTCAAAGCAGCTATTTCCTCGTTCTCGTCTAGTTCTTCACGCGTGCGCTGCTGCTACTGCGGCGCTTGTTTGTGTTTCGTGCAATACTTGCTTCCCTCGTCTTCTTCGCGCACAAATGGAAAACAGCGAGCCTCTTTGTCTAGGTCCCCTATTCACCGCACCTGGAACGGGACCTGGCTGGCCCCACGCGCAATAAGGTAGCCATCATTCATTGCGAATGTAGTAAGGGGATCTGGATTGGTATCTGGATAAACAAGCTCCCTACTCACCAGATCTTAGTTAGGGGACCTCGATTGAGACTTGGGATGTCAAATGCACATCTCAACTCTTTTTCTTTACTTGTAAAATTTCGCCAAAAAGAGAAATTAAAAAACAAGAATTTGAAAGTTAAGTGATTTTGAAGAAGTGAAAAAAAATAGTAAATTTAAAAACACTTTTAATGTGTTGATTGTATATGATATGTAACAACATTGAAATTCCACCTTTATGAAGGTTGTAACAACATCAATTCAATAGCTAATCAATTTGTGTTGTCTCAGCATTGACAAGATCTTATTCTTTGAATGTGTGTTGAAAAAATGTAAATTATGTCAAAACAATCCCAATGCTAACTCAATACATATTGTTATAGTGCCATCAACATATTGTATCAATGACCATATTAGCATTGAATTTTCAACATATAGTCATCAATTTGATGACTTATTAATGTATGTTGTGCCAATGTTGGTCATATTTTTTTCATTGATTTAATATTGATAAGATGTTAAATGTTTTAGTATTATATCAATGTCATTTCAGGACATGTCGTTACAATGTCACTTTAACATCATATCAATGATTGTATCAACATTGAACGTTGAACATATTGTTAAGGTGTTGTAAAAGCACTCATACAAAGAGGGGGCAAGTTTGTGATGGAACTCTTTTCATTTGATGTATTTTCCCTATGGTCAGAATCTATACTCTAAAGATTTTTGATTGGCTAAACTCTAACTCATCTTTAATGTTTGATCTACATATCTATATGGTTTGAACTTATTAACATTTACCAAAATTTGGGTTTGGTTCAAAATTGTTAATAGTAACAATAAGAATTGTGTTGTTGGCTAAGTAAAACCATACTTTAAATGGTCCAAACCATCTTTTCTTGAATTTGTCCAAACGTGTTTTTTCTCCCTTGGGAAACTAGATACCATAATCTCCAAATTGAAACCTCTTCTCTATGTGTTTATGTTGACTCCACAAAAATTTGTTCCATTGATTTTCTCCAACATTATTTTAAACTTTGAATATGTTCTTTTGTAACTTTTCCAACTCTATGATTTTGGTAGTTAATATTATGGATCTTTGTGGTCCCCACTCATAGCCATTAGAAAATATTCTATTGGCATTAAAAGATGCAAACCAAAAACTAACTGTTAAGGTGTGAAACATGTTGCTTCCTTATATGTAGTCCTGTATGAAAACAAAACTAGGGACAAATGTTCATCCCAATCTGTTTTTTTCTCATTGACTAACTTGGTCAAAAGTCTACTAATGACTTTGTTAGTAGATTTTGCTTGTCCATTTCCTTGTGGATAATAGGTAGTTGAACTAACATGCTTCAATAAAAATTATTTTGTTAGATGTCTTATTGTGTCATTAATGAAATGCACAACGTGATTTGTAATTATTGTCAATGGACAACCGAATCTGGTCAAAATATACTCATATAGGACTCTGGTTATAACTACTATAATATTGGTTTTAAATGCCTTTACTTCTACCCACTTAGTTGCATAATCTATAACTATTAAAATATATTTATTTCATGTTAGTCTTCTTACTACTTTAATTGGATTTATAAAATCTAAACCCCATTTCATAAAAGGTTCCTTTGGAAATGTTGTTACCAACTTGGCTAGACTTTTTGTTTTTGGTCATCCAATTTTCTGACAATTGTCACAACTTTTACAAAATTCATGAATATCCTTGAATAAAGTTAGCCACCAATAACCTACATCCAATTTTTTTTTTGTAATAACATCTACAACAAAATGTCTTCTTGCCACTCCTTATGTAGTTCCTTGAGAACAATTTGTACTTATGAGGTGGTCAAACATTTGCACATTTTGTGGTATTATCCCACTTTGTACATTATTCCCTCTTTTACAATAAGGGTTATGCCTTTTTGGCCAACTTCTATTTTTGAACTAAGTTCAAAGTTTTTGGCATTTGACCTACCTATAGATAACTTTTCATTTCTTGCATCCGTATAGATTCTAGAAATAATAGGGATGCACCTACAGTCTAATCTAGGACTCCCAATGGCTTTGAACTATCTAGTAATCTAGATAAAAACATTAACTATCATGTGTGTTTTACCAAACTTGTAGACTACTATGAATTCAAATTCCAAAAATAACAACAACCATATGGCTATCCTTCTATACACATGTGGTTTATTGACCAAGTATACCAAAGCCATGTGGTTTACATAAAAGACAATTTTGTTTCCCAACAAAAAATGTTTGAACTTATGCAAAGCATAAACCATTGCTAAGGCTTCTCTATATGTAGTATATAATTATGTTATGTTTTATATAACAGTTTAGAGGCATATACTATAGGTTATTCATATTTGCCAATTGGGTTTTGTGCCAACATTACACCTATTACCAATAATGATGCATATTTGTGCACATGAAACTCCAACTGCTAATTTGGGGGTATTTAAAATGGGTGCTTCCATGTATTTTTGCTTGATATGATCCCATGTTTTTTGACACTTTGTGGTCTAAATTAAGGGTTTTGTCTTCCTTATTAGCTTTGTGATTGGTGCCACGATAAAGGCAAAGTTCTTGATGAAACATCTATAAAATTGAGCTATACCATTAAAAACATGAATCTATTGTGGGTTTGTAGGTATTGGCATATTTACTATTGCTTAAACCTTTTTAGGATCTAGTATTTTTCCTTCCCTGGAAACTATGAATCCTAAAATCAATCCTAAAAATACCACAAGGGCACATTTCTCTAGGTTAATACTGATTTTATATTCCTTGCATTTTTAAAAACAAGGTATGAGCTTCATCAAATGATTATCCATATCACTATTGACCGTGAAGTCATCTATAAATATCTTCATAAAGTGGTCTAAGTACTTTCTAAAGGCTTTGATGACTACTCTTTAGAAAGTTGGTGGCCCATTTTTAACAATAAATGGCATCATCATCCAAATAAAAGCTCCCCAATTTATTACAAAAGTTGTGTTGTATCTATCCTTGAGGGCTATAAAAATCTGATGGTATCTTGAACGTCCATCTAAAAATGAATAGGCTTCATACCCTGCTATAGTGTTAAGTACCTCAATTAAAAAATGGCAAAGGATAAGGATCTTTTTTGGTTGCCTTATTCAGCTTCATGAAATCCACACAAATTTTCATTTTTCCATTCTTCTTTAATTAAGCACTACCACTATAAATGATAACCATGTAGCCTCCTTTACTTGTTGAATGAATCTCGTTGCTAATAGTTTGTCAATATCCTATTTGATAGTTGCAACATAGTTAAGGTTCAATTTATACCTTGTTTGATGTGCTGGTGGGATTGAAGTGTCTAACTCAATTTAATGTTAAACCAACTTTGGAGGTATGCCTTTTAGATCCTTATAAATCAAAGCAAACACATCTTTCAACTCCTTGAGAAACATATGAAGCTTCTCAGTTTTCTCCTTTGTCAATTGTGCATTAACTTTGATATATTGTGGATTTTATTTTGTGCCAAGATTCAACTTAACAAGTTGTTGTTCTTCAATCAAAGTTTAACATGTTATATGAAGATTCTATACATGTATTTTTGTTGGTGTTTAATCCATTTCAATATCATCTTGGGTATGATGATAATGGGTTTCTAAATAAACCTTATCTTCCAATGATATTTTTTTGTCTGACATAAAAGTCTTTTGATTTTGTTGTTGAAGGCTCCACTTTTGTTGTTATTTGATATGTTGTCTGTTGCTATGGTTCATATTCTTCACTGATTATAATTTTTAACACTCCAAAATTAAGTAATGAAACTATTTTATCTGAGATAGTGATTGTGCCAATTGAAAATAACTCTAGTTCTATTTCAAAAATCAAATCTTCCTTTTCACATGTTAGCCCTTCTAGCAAGCCATAACAAACAAGTATTTGGGGTCTTTTGGTTTCTATTCCCAATTTCTTGTGAATTGATATTGTTCTAACTATTCCATTACCTTGAAAAGTAATGACATTATTACCCCGGTCATTTGTACACTTTGCATCTCTGAGCCAAGGTCTTCCCAACAACATGGAATAATTAGATCTACCACATTGTTTTGCAAAACAATAAACGTGGCTACATATGGTACATATGGTATACCATGTATATGAATTTTCAAATTTCTAATGATTCCTAAAGGTCATATTAATTATGATTTGCCATTCTAAGGTGGTATGGAGTTGGTTTTAGCTTGGGTAAACCTAATTTTGTTCTAAGGTTTTCTATTATTATGTTACATTTGCCCCTCCATCTAAAAAACACCTAAGAAATTTTTTAATCAACGAATGGATTTATAACTCATTTATAGTTATAATGGACACATGCAACTAAAAATAGCTTAGTTGCCTAAGACCAATGCCAAAAGACATGACATGGCCATGAAGTTGAAAGTGTAGTCATAAATTTTATGACTAGGTTAAAAAATTTCCTCCATTCCCATGGATGATCTTTAGATGACATGGAACCATAATTTGCAACTACATTTTGCAACCAATAATTCAATATAAATATTCCATAAATTCAATATTATAATTATGGTAATTAGTTATTATAATTACATAATTATAATCTATCGTAGGCTAAACTATAATAGGCAACCTATTTTAGGTTAGGCTAGGGTAGAATAGGCTACCTAGCATAGGCCAAGTAGGTAGATAGGATCCTATTTATTTTGTTGGGGACAAGCATTTTGATTGGCTCATCCCAAATGGCACATGCACTATGATAAAGTGCATACCATGAATATAGTCCATTCTTTCACCTCTTTATATACTTTACAAGTTTGAAGTTGTAGACAAAGGATATGGGATAAATTCTAATGGAAGGGAAACACTACAACACTACAACATTATCACATCCTTTATCCCATACAAAAACATTATCATATATCCACACAATAATTTATTCATTTTTTTCAAAACTATTTACTACCAATCCTACTTATTACCTACTACCTACAAACTAATCTATCATATTAATTAATTAATTAATATAAAAACACTATGACATATCCACACAATAAAATACATGTTACTTAACTAATCTACTTACTACCTACTACCTATCCTACTTATTAATTAAGTATAATATTACCTAGGCTACATACCTACTATCTATTACCTAGCCTACATTTAATAAATTAATTACCTGACAACGTAATTTTGTATTATTTTAGTTTCAAAATAATATATGCACGTGATAAAATATTTACAATTTAACCTACTTACTACTTATAACTAGTATTTATCCTACTTATCACGTACTACCTAAGCTACATACTTATTTTCTATTGCCTAGCCTACCTAATAAATGAATTACTTAGCTTACATTTAATAAACTAATTGTTTAACATAGCTAATTAACTAATCAACTAATACAAAACACTACAACATATCCACAAAATAAAATACATGTTGCTTAACTTATAACCTACCTACCTACTAAGTCTACTAGTGCCTATCCAACTTATTACATATTATTTAGGTTACATACCTACTATCTACTACCTAGGCTACCTAATAAATGAATTACCTAGCCTACATTTCATAAATTATTTTGTAACATAGTTAATTAATCAATCAATTAACACAAAAAAATTATGACATATCCACAAAATAATATACCTCTTGCTTAACTTACATGACTACGTATTAGTACTTATCTAGCCTATCTAATTAATTGATTAAGTACTTGATCTAACTAATTAATTTATTAATATGAAAACATGATCACATATTCACACCAAAAATAAATTCACCTACCTATTACCTATCTTATTTACTATTTATTACCCAATTTATTAATTAGTGACCTAGCCTAGCAACTACCTACCTAGCTTACCTAACCTAATTAGGTCTAACCTTCATAATTTAACGACCTATTAACTACACTTAATAAATAAGCCTTCCACTACCTATAGATAACTTAGGCCAATTAATTAAATATGTAAGCTAGGCTAGGCTACCAATGTACATAGGCCTACTTAGTTTAGCATAAACTATTAAGCTTGCCTAACTTAATTTACCATTGGGTTATAATAGCCTTTTCTAGCAACCTTAGCTATTAAATATTATATCATGGAAGACCCATGGATAATTGAAGATAAGACCCATGGATGGGTGCATTGAAGCCATAATAGTCCAATTGAAATAACAAAGATTGCCGTGTGTGGTTTACATTTTTTTATACATGTGGTAGAGTATACTATTGTAGTTGCAAAAACAATTACATTATCATCCATTGATGGATGTAATCAAAATTATATGACATTGTTCACTTTTTGTTTACATTTTCAATGAAAACCATATTAGTTGTAAGTTGTAGTCTCATCTACAACTAGAATTTGCTTCAACCTTTCTTGTAGTTACATATGCAATTACAACAAGTTGCAACTACTGGGACATGTAGGAGTAACACATTGCTAGTCGTAATATAAGTTGGTCTAGACATTAGTCGCATAATAGTTGCAAAAATATGGTTAGAATGGACAACATTTCTTTTAGTGAAAACATCATCAACAATGTTCTTCCCAACTTGTACTTGGATAATTAGCATTTGGTTATCTACCTCTATAGTTGCAATGTCTATTTCAAAATGTGTTTCAACCAATGTGTTACGCTAGGTTATAATATCACTTTACTAGCTATATAGGGTTTCTAGCTTTAATTTTTGCCACATATACTTCTTAAGATCTAGTGTTATTTTTAGTAGTTAACTAACCTCAAGGTATAGGTAGTTTTTAGCATATGGTTAATGATATCTTGGAATATCTGTTCCATAGACATAATTCTACTGTTAGGAATAACAAAAAAAAATTGTCGTATAATTGGTTTTGTGGACACCTCAACCTTTAGTAATCATGCCCAACTTACATTCCATTGTGGTTTCTCCTTTTGAGTTAGATTCTCTGGTGGGTCTTTTGCTTACATCTCCTATATAGTTTTAACAAAACATTGTTGTGGTTTTTGCTCCTCTTCCTAGTCAATAGCAAACTTCTTAATTGGCTCTCTATCCTTAAAAAACATGTTCTTTAGTAACCTTACTCCTAGTGATGGCCATATTGTAACTAAAGGAATTGTAACCTTTGGCTCTACCACAACTTGTTTGTCTATAGTCTTCACTCCTTTGTTCTTAAACATAATTTGCATATCATTATACTTAGGACAATCAATGTTCTTATGTCCAATGTCACCACAAATATGATAGGAATACCTCACAAGTCTCTATACTTTGATATGTTGAGTAGTAACCTCAAAAACTACATGAACAAAGTCTTATTTTCTTTTGACTCTACATCTTCAACATTATGATTTGTCCTATGACAATTTGTACAATACATTCTTGTTTTTTCTATAACTATTTAAGATTTTTAAGCTAATATTGTCCTACTACTCTATGGTATTAACAAATTGCTTATAGCCTCTACTTCAAAAATTCCTTCTTAAAAAACCAAAGTTGTTTCCTTAGGTTGTTGTAGGGTTTCTCTCTTCATGCTTCTTGTTGTTACATGCATATATGGTTGTAATCCAAATTTGAAAATAGTAGTTAGGAAATTATCTATTGTATTGTGGTGAAGACTATTGGCTAATTTCAATAATATATCATAATAGACTTCCATTCTTTCATTATTCTCGTGCTTCATGTTCTTTAATTGTAGGTAAACTTACTCATCATTTTGAACTTTTCTATGTTTTTTACAAAAAATTAACATCAATTATGCAAGAGTACAATCTAGGTAATTTCCCATGTAATTGTTACACCAGTTAAACATTGTATCTTTGAGGGTAAAATTAAACAATTTAACAATTTTTGCATTGTTTGTTTCACTATTTGTTTTAATGGTAGCTTTAAAAACTTTGACATGAACATTTGGGTTAGAATCCTTCACATACTTAGGATAGTTAAATGGCCAGTGATAAGGCATGTTTGGTGGTAATGGTGGTCTACCTAGATTCATCATTAGCAATCCAAAATATCTTGAAGGTCGTGGAGGTCCTAGTGGTCCCAATGGGTCTAACCCTCCTCCTATTGGATCTAATGGTTGTCTAGCAAAAATCTTATCCACCTTTTTGGGCACCTATATATGCACACTAACAAGTTGTGTTTCTGTTGGAGTATAGGGTTTGGACCTCATATTAACAACAATATGGGCTAGTGCTATTACAAATGGAGTTTTAGTAATTGTAACCATATTGAGGCATTGCCACATAATATAATGGTACAAATGTTATTAGTTCCATTCTTAAATTGGAAGTTCATGGATAAGTAACTCCAACATTGTTGTGATATTTGGTGCAGGAGTTGTAGAAACAAGTACTACATTTGTCGGAGTATAAGCTTTCATTTTTGTTTTATTAATTCTCCATATTTATTTTCTAAGTTTATTTGGAATTTTGACCCTTTCATGGTACAATTCTTTTGGCTCATTATATCCATGTTTTTCTGCTCTTGAAGGTTTTAGATTCAAATTTTGGAAATGTTTAGCAAATCCTTGCCTCACATTATCTTCAATAAATGGAAATTCATTGATGTAATGTCTAATCTAATGACGTACATGCATCGTGAAACTTTATTCACACTATGAATTCTTTTGCTCCAATCCATTGAGACTCTTCTAACAATGTTTCCACTTTGTTGATCAAGTATGGGTTTAGTATACCTTCTTACTCTGACAACCACGAATACACCTTGTGCTACTATTGGTTCTACTTTTGGTAAGATTACAATTTCTTGTCTAGTTACAAGTACTAACTCAACTCCTCTGGACATTCTGATGCCTTGAATTGGGGCTTCTTGCTTAACCACATAATGAATTGGAGGTTCAAAATTGAACTCTTTACTCAAACTTTTCAATTTCATGGTCCTTTTGATAATAAAGAGGTGAAGCAAATTTGTACCTTGGTACCACTTCCTCCCTTTTTGACTTGTTGAATCTTTGTTCGTTTTCATGAATCAGATCATCAAAGTCATGTTTATGCATCAGACCTACTAATTTCAATGCAACTTTCTATCATGGTTTAGGTTCTTGACTCCTTCGTTTAAACGCAACTTGTGGGTCTACATTTTCAATCTAATAGTCTTTTCTTCGAGAATTTTGTTGTAAAAAATTGGTGCACTTCTGTGTTTCATTAGTTTGCACTTCACGAGGAATTATTGGTGCTTCCTAAAGCATTCTATGGTCTACATGTTTATCTTCTATCCACAAATGTCTTTATTCTGTTTGAAAAACTCTTCTAGGTGTTACAAATTGTTGATCCTTTTAATTTGCTATGAATGGCAGTGCCATTTTCCATTTGTTCATGTAGTATAACTTGATCTAATTGTCTTTAAAAACTTTTAGTTACAATTATATTTTCCATTTCTCCACATTCTAATTCAAATTTGAACAAACTTCTACATTATAACAAAATCATCATAGTTAGTTACTTTGTTTAGATATGCTTCCTGAACAAAAACTTATGATCAAAATTTGAACAAAAATGCAAAAAATGAAACTAAAGTTACTATCTATAGAAACAAAAATTTCAACAACAAGACATAAACAACATTCTGAATTTAGGCCTTGGGATGGTTGCCAAATGGTAAATACATAATCTTTAATCCAATATTCTAATCTAAATTTGGAGTAAAACATGTCATAAAACTAGTACTAATAAAATTTGTTCATTTAGATCTATTCATATCTAGTTTCAAAATTAAAATCTAGTAATGAAAGTATGTTACCAAACATCAAAACAACAATTATGGCTATGGATGTGAAGCTTGTCCAAAAATCCAAATGCTCTTCTCTCATATTCCATTAAAACTCAATGTTATACAATGATACCATCTCTTCCTCTTTTCCAAATATATTCATAAAAAAAGATAATCCTATGTTCTATTCAAATTCAAACAATGATAAAAAACTATGCAATTTAGTTAGTAATTCCTAAAATAGTAACTAACTAAGTAGAAATATACTAACTAGCTATTACCACTAGTGACTACTCCCTTGACAATTAGTCTCAAACAACAAAAAGTTTTGGATGAAAAAAAATCAACGAAATACACCTTCATATTTTAACTAGCCATATATGTATTGTTGCTTGTGGCTATGATGTGACAAGTGATGTGTTTACCATGTGTCCCAACTTTTAATAATTTCAAATATTTTTATTATAATTTTGAAATGATTTAAGACATTTAGCTTTTATGCTTGGATGATTTTAGATTGTGACACATGGTGCAATAAAAAATTGCCATGTGGCATATTAATTGAATTTATCCAAAATAAATTTAAGTAAATATTTAAGTATGTAGGTCAAATTAGGTATGTAGGTAGGTAGATATTTATTTACCTACCTATATGGTAGATAAGTAAGTAAGTAGGATCTACATACCCATCTACTTAAGTTAGACACTTATCTAGGTAGGACCTACTTACCTACCTAGACTAAATACTTACTTAGGTAGGTAGGTAGGTAGGTTAAGGAAGTAGGTAAGTTAAGCATAGATAGGTGAATATTTATATTTTATTTTGGGTTAGGCCTCATTTCATATGTTCATGTTTTTTAATATGAAAATGTAAAACAAAACACCTTGTTTATATACTTTTCAAAATGAGAATGAAAGACAAAACATATGAATAAACTTTTTAGTTGCAAATAGTTTGTAACCAAAAATGTTTAGCCACAAACTCCTTGCAATTAAAAGTTTATCCCATATTTCTATTCTCATTTCAATTTTTGTAAATTATATAATAAATTAGATAAGTAATTAATTAATTAGCTAACTAGTTAACTAACTATTTATTTATCGTAATAATCATCAAAAAATGTTAATTTCATAATTATATAACTAAAAAATTAATGATATCATTATTTATTAATAAATAATATAAAATATATTAGTAAGATAACTTTTAACAAATATTAACCATATTGAAATTAAATTAACTAACAATTAATTAATATTGAAATAGATAATTAATTATTAATAAGAATATAAATAAATAAATAAATAATTGACTAATTAATATTTATCAACCATAAATCATAAATATTAAGTAGTAATTTTCCAAAATCTAATAATATAATTAGGAACTAGGTTAGGCTAACTGCTTTATTATTTTTATCCCCATTATTTATCATTTTAATAAATAATAATATATAAATTTTTTTTGACAATAGTAATAACATTAATTGAATTATTATTGTAGCTAGTTGGTAACCCAAGGCGAGTTATTTTATTTAGTTCATATTTTTCACTTGTTATCGGTATTTATGAACTATTATTATTATAAATATATAATAAGTTTTATCTCTAATATTTTTTTAAAAAATAAATATTTATTTCCTTTGAAAATGATTTCTACATTTATATGATAATTTACTGGATTTCCTTACTAATAATAATAACAAAAACAACAACAACAACAACAACAACAACAATAATATATTATATTTAAATAATATATTATAATCATCGACTTATTAATATTTACTAACTATTATTTATAAGTAATAAATATTATAATTGAAAAAAAAATTTAAGTATTTGAGTAAGTATTATAATGTAGCAATATTTTATAATTGAATACTTATAACAATGATAATAATGTAACTTGTAAATAACCTAGGTTAACTATTTTGTTAATAATATTTATATTGTTATGTAAATTTTTTTAGATTTTGTAAAATGATCAAAATAAATATTTAATAATATTATTAATAAAATAATTTCCATATGCATAATATTTTTGGTTTCAGTATATATGTATATTCTATCATATTGATATCATCATCATCATCATTATGTAATAAAATATTATTATTTCTTAGTTTTAATCAAAGATAATATTAAAATTTTAAAATATTATTATAAGGTAATCAATATAATAATAATAATAATATAAAAAAATTCATTTGGAATAAATTCAATAAATATAACAAGATAATTTGGATAAATTTCTAATATGGTTGTAATATATTTAGTAAATATTTTACATAGAACTTTCAGAATATACGCCTAGTGTATCTATAATATTGAAGCCATTTAATGTTAATAATAATCCTTGAAAACAAAAAATACACCTTTGCATACTCATGGGTTGTGGTTAAATTGGTCACATGTTTGCAATTAATGGGACATAAGTTGGGTTTTTAAACTGAAAACCAAATTAAATGTTTTTTCACATAGAAGGATGAAAACCACGATAGTTGTAAACTAATTGTAATATAATCGCAAATATGACCAACACAAGAAATAGTTGCAAAAATGTCCAAAGGTTGCAAATGACTAATAATCACATGTAGTCACAAATAGAATGATTACATTTTTGCCAATTTATACTAATGTGAACTATCGGATTTTTTATGTAATATAATGGGGAACATAAGATAGGATCCGTTTCTTATATTTAAACAAGCAAAAAAACTATAATAAGTTTTTGTCAAACTAGTTTGACAAAATTCATAAACTTTTATCATAAACAAATTTGAAGCAAATACAAGTAGAAAGACCTCACCCAACAAGAAAATACTTGTAGCATATGAAGAAAAACTCAACTAGTAAAAACTTCACATACAAAAGTATGACAAAAAATCATTTACTTCAAAACACCCCATGTACAATCCTCAGAGGTGAACAACCTTAAGTACCTTCAAGAAAACTATTCTAAAATGGTGGAATAGACATTTAACCTGATCCCCAAAAATTTGGTTTAAAAATTAACCTTTGAATTCAGTAAGTAAATCTAATTAACTATGAAATTCGATAAGGAGTTTTAGTAAGAATAATTTGGTAACTTGTTTCAATAATCAAAATTCGATAACTAGTTTTGTACCTAATGGAAAATCTGATAATTGGTTTTGGTAAAATTCTAATAACATGTTTTAGTACCTTCAACAACCATCATGGCTAATAAGGCTACCATACCCTACCTATTCTATGTTCCTTGGAAGGCCATGGTTATGGGACACTAAGGTTATCTACAATTGGGGGATGAATATGATTACCATTGAACGTGAAAATTGTTTCAATTTCAAAATTCCCTAGTGGTAATGTCAAAATGCCATAGGTGGTAATCAATTACAATTTTGTGGGAATAATGGATGAAGAATAAGTATTGCTAAGGTGAAAGCACACTATGGGGACCCCCTTTGGGACACTTTTGGGTCTAGTTTTATAGTACATATAGTACAATTATTCCAAAAGTATGATACACTTAATTTTGGGTATTAATTTTGGTTTTTGGGCCTAACAATTTTATTTTTACAAAACTAATGTTATGTAATATTATTTTGATAATAATAATATTTCTCATTATCTATATTGAAAAATCCATGAATATACTTATAATATCCATTAATATAATAAGATTGTTGTTTTTTTTTATTACATTGATTTTAAGGCTTCATTAGTCGTTAAAATATTCAAATTTAATGAAATTTAAAAAATGGTCCATCTAGCTATGTTCGCCATCTTCCATTTATTTGTTAAATTTTTTATTTACCACACATTTATTGCATCTTTATTTTTTTAAATCATTTTAAAAGATGAATTTAAAAAAATTGGTTACATGGTATTCAAACATGGTTCAAACTATATGAAATGATATGGTTCAATATACCTTCAACTTTTATAAAGATTAAAATTAATTTATTTTAGGAATATGTTTGTGTTTTTGAATACATAATTATTTCCACAAATATATTAGTTTCTTTTTTAATATCTTGCCTAGGTTATATTCTAACATAATATGCAAAAATATTGTGAAATTCTTTCAAAAGTTTGAGGTGGGATACATTCGAACATGCACACCCCAAAAGGAGTCACTATAATGTGTTTTCACTTGCTAGCTTTTGAACCTAATATGTTCTCCATAGGGGTAATCACCTTACCAAATCAACTTGTTGTTGAACCTTAAATCCAATTCAAACACAAGGTGGGCATGGTGGTAATAGATGAAATTCCAACACAAGAGAAGGTAAGGGGGCTACATATTGGAAAATGACTTGACTTCAAGATGTGCAAATTCAAAAGCTTAATATGGGGATAGTGGAAGAGCCCAAGTACTTGAAAATCAATGTTGACTTGAAGCAAGCAATAGTTATCACCACTAAAAAATTATTACCTGAGTTTGCGTAAAATTACATGGAGGTGTGCAATATTCCTTTTCACATTGCTGAATATCGAATTGAATTGGACACCATAGTACCACATGTTCATTAAGCAAGGTATCATATGAACATTAATCATGCAATAATAATCAAGCAAGATTTAAATAAGTTGTTAGCAATAAAAGTTCATTGAATTAATAGATTAAGCCACATTTTTGTCACCCATAATGGTCATGCCATAGAAGAATAGGAAGTTGTAGATATGCATGGATTTCTGGAAGTTCAACATTGCCACAAAGAAGGATCCATACCTTTACCATTCATGGATGAGGTTTTGGACAAGGTAGCCAACCATGAAATTGGCCCCTTTATGGATGAAATTTTAAGGTACCATTAAGTCAAGATAGTTTTGGAAGACCATGCCAATACAAGACAACATTCATTATTGACTAAGGTGCTTTCATGTGGGTTGTCATGTTGTTCAACCTAAAAAATGCCCCACCAACAAGTAGTAAGCAAGGCCTTCTGGGAATACTTGGATGTGTTCATGAAACGTGTTTTGGAGAATTTTATTGTCTTTAACTATATGGACACACAAGTTCCTAAACTTTGATTATGGTTTGAAAGTGTCAAGAATTTAACATTAACCTTAACCTTGAGAAATGTTTTTTGTGTTTTCAGGCATCATTATAAGGTTTTCAGTGTTTCAAGAGGGTAACTTATTTAACCCAATTGTTTTGAAGCCATTGTCAATATGTCAATTCCCATCAATCTCCATGACATCCAAGTTTTTAATGGTCTAACCTAGTTTTACTATTGTTTTGTGAAGAACCTTCATCATGGTGCCAATCAGAAAATTGATGCAAAAGTCATAAGCTTTCATATGGACACCAAAATTCCAAGAGGCTTGGGAGATGATGAAACAAAAATATATGGAAACACCCATCCTCATCGCACCACATTGGGACAAGGAATTCCATGTGCATATTGACATTTCCAATGCGGCAATAGGAGCTATGTTAACCCAAAACATTAACAATAGGTGTGATCAACTTATCACATATGATCATGGCTCCTCGATAATGCAAATTGTAAATATACAAGTACAAAGTAGAAAACATTGGCAATGGTTTAGATGTTTCACAAATTCCAACATTACCTTTTTGATAATTAGTTTTTCTTTCATGTGAATCACATGGCGTTGACTTACCTTGTCAATAAATTGCAATTGTCGAGTCATATTCCAAAAATCTACAAACCTAAAACAACACACTTAATGGTGGATGCCTTGTCAAGCTTGCCCCATTGAGTGAAATTGCAAGGAACTTTGGACTAGATAGTAATTACCCCTATGTTCACCTTGATTAAGTTATGAAAATGCACTATTTTTTGGGTTTTGAGATTTTTCCATGTTGGATGACATTTTATACCATCTTAAGCAAGATTATATTTTGCATTGCTACTTAGAACTTGAGGTGATAATTATCATCCTGAGTGAATTGCACAATGGGGTGAGGAGTGGTCATTTTTTTATAGATATCATAATTTGGATACTTTTGGATTCTAGATATTGGTGGTTTACAATTCACAAAGATGTTTTGCATTTTTGCAAATCTTGTGATAATTGCCAAAAGATGAATAATTTGACCTGCACTAACATGGCCAAATTGATTACAATGTTATTGGAGGACCCATTCATGAAATGGGGTCTTAATTTCAATAACCCCATTAATTCACTAAGTGACATATTGGCAACAAATACATTTTAGTGGCCATGAATTATGTTACTAAGCATGTGGAAGTTAAGTCATTTCAAATTAATATGGAAAAAATTACTACGAAGTTTTTATATGAATATATTTAAACCAAATTTGGGTGCCCACTTACCTTTATTATGGCCTAAGGTGTATGTGAGGCGACTTTCTGTCCTTTTATTCTTGGTTTTATGAAGTGACTATACTCAAAAGTACATATGCTATTGATGAAGGAAACATATGCAAAATGTATTTCTAAATGTTATGTTGCGTTTATAGTTGAAACCAAATAATTTGCCCCTTATACATCATTTACGATTTAGAATTGATAGATATATCTTCCAAGCTCAAACATTCCAAATCTTAGAATTTTATGCTAGATTGTCATTCATTCAAACCAACTTTTAAGGATTCAACACCATGTTCAATTTGGCTGTAGACCATTGGTCATTTAAAATATTATTCTTGTCACTTATGTTATCCAAATCTAGCTTCCCTTAGCTAATTAGAAAGTTAATTATAAGGTGCATATGCCTACCAAATTCCAAGTTCTGCACTTAAACTAGTAAGAAGTTATGCTACTAAACCTGAAAGGGTTTTATGAAGGGAGAAAGTTCAACTTGGCTACAGACCTCCAATCACTTAAAATATGATTCCTATCACCTATGTTGTTCAAATTTAGCTTGCCTCAGCTCCTTAAAAAGCTAGCTAGAAGGCGCATTTACTTACCAAATTGCAAGCTCTACACCTCAATTAGTAAAAAGTTATGCAACTAAACCTAAAAGGGTTTATGAAATTCCTCTAAAATTTCAAGCTCCCAACCTTATTCCTATTCACTTCCATTTTTCCAAAAATATTACAAACATCCAATCCACTTTCCTTCTTTCCACCATTTACTAAAACTAATAATTATTCTCCTCCCAAAAAGGTTATAGGAATAAGTATTATCAAGATTCAAATAAAGAATTGTGTCCGGAAAAGAGAGCTTTAAATGATTCGAATTTGTTTTTTAAAGAGAAGGAGAAGGAAGGAGGTGAAGGAAAATCCCAACTTGGTGGCCAATGGAAGGAGAAGGAAAAACACCTTTCCACCTTTTTTCACGTTCCCCCCAACAAATTTGATTTAAACCTTCATTTTTTGTTTTGATTTTAAGGTTTTATTTTATCATGGTTTTAAGTCGTTACTTACGCATTTCTTTCCTTTTCCTTGACCTATAAATTACAACCACGCATCTCAATATAACAAGTCCTTCACACATTCATTGTCGATTTGATTTTGATTAAATATCTCTTTTCCTTTCCTTGAAATTATGGCGTCGCGTGTGGCTATGTCTTACGGGCCTTAAGCTGCACAAATGAATGAAGATCCAGCTCCAAAGTCAACTCTAGATTTAACATTAATTCAACATCTTTATCATGAAGATTTCGAACCACGAAAGTTGTGCGTTTGTTTTGAAGTTGATCCCACTTCGAGTTTAATATTATCGCATTTCTCCAAACTCTCACACCTTAGTGATTTTGTTGCAACTTAGCCATGCTTTTGATGATGAACCTGAAACTGTCTATGAAATGTTGTTACGAGATTGAAAACACCTCTATCTTTGCATGATCTTTCATTTTTGGTGTTAAACATGGTTGTTGGTTGCACGGTTTAATTTGTTAACTATTTCCTAATAACAAAGTGGACTACCTAATTCGCACCATTTGACACATCCTATATTTCTTACAATTATGAACTATCACTGTGGCATAGCCCATGACTCAACATGTAATTGCAACTCTTCATTGAACTTTTTCATAATTTAAATAAATGTTTCATTCATTATGAAACTCATGTTGCCATTGCTACCCTATCACATTATTTATTTAATCGTTAAGTTGTCTCGAATTAATCTTATGTTCATAAGGTTTGAAGATTATTTTATTTCTATTGGACTTTTCATTGACACCCTTTTAACTACTTCATGAATTTCAAACATCCTTGTTATTCACTAAATACTATAACAAGACCAATGTTTTGTTGAACACCACGAATTTTGGTGTTTGTTTCTACTTTCAACCCTTTAGAGATTTCTCACCCCTAATTATGCAACCAAGGTTTTAAAACTATGGTTACTAGCTTTTTGTTGAAGAAAAAAATTAACCCAACGCCTTATTCACCAATATCAAATTTCAAAAAAAAAATCCCCCACACAACCATGCGCATTCATCATTATTTATGAAGTTGTTAAGAACCCCTTAATAACGTTACCACACTCAAATATCCTTGATGCAACTCTTAAAAATTGAGACTATCACACATAGTTGTGTTAGTATGGTTCACAATGTTCATTTCATTAATGACACAATTAGTTCTTTAGTGGACAATTTTTTGTTTTGGCATACTATGTCCATTACCTATTACCCATAAGGTAATGGACAAATTGAGTTTACTAACAAGGTAATTGGCAACATGCTTACTAAATGGTTGGGAGGTACATGTTAACGGGTGAGAATATTATTTGTTTTTGAATAAATTTGTATTTGTTTTGTGTTAATAATAGTTTCGATAATTTTTTTCGTTGAAAAACTATTTCACATGAAGGATTTAAAAAAATATTAATATGGAGAGTAATTTTACTTATAAAGGAAATTATATTTTTGATTATTGGAAGGATAATTGTTTCAACACATTTACATTTAGATAAGTGGAAGAAATGTTTCAAATGTTGATACTCAACTTTAATGTCAAAATTGAAATAATGTAAAACCTAGAGTGAATAATTGTTATACTAAGAATGCATTCAATCCACCAAAAATTCTTCCTAACAATGAAGGTTTTTACAGGAACACTATCGCAACCCTAGCCTTGTGTCGCAACCCTAGCTTTGGGCTCGTGACCAAGGCAAAAGGGGTTGCAAGGGTGCGGGCCAAGGGGAAGCCCGGTAATCACATCAGAGACTCCCGGGAGTGTAGGAGAGTGTGAAGGAGTGAGCCATCACACTCCCAAAGCAACTCCCACTTTGGGAGATGGAGTCCCGGTGGACTCCCGAAACTTCAGAGATCGATTTGAGGGGTCAAAACTCAATGGCTTGTGGCGTTCTTTATATTATTGGAAAGCTCTTAGAACGTAAATGTCTAAAATGGGCTCGCATTGCTCATTTGGACATCTGAAACACAAGTTATGGCCAAAAGAAGGGCCGGGAGTCAAATTGCCAATTTGATTCCCGACCAGAAAAAGTTGGGAATCGACCCAATTTACTTAGCTGCAGACAACGTGCAACATACCGTTGGAAAGCTATCGATGAGAGCTACAACTTTGCTTTAGACTACACCTCGATTCGAGGTCTGCTCGCAAAGTTATGGGGCTCTAAAGTCGTAAGAGTCTAAGCTGGCGCAATTTCGGGACTCCCACTCAGGAGTCCCGAGAGAGAAAATCCATTTGGATGTAGGCCCCATGGAGAGGTCCAAAGTATACTATAAGGGGGGAAGGTGGTGGCTTCCCCCAAGTCTGGGCCGTGGTGAGTCTTGTGTGTTCGTGTTGCCTGTGGTTCGTCCTAACACCAAAGGCACTTCAACTATGCACTAACCACTTAGTGTGGGTTGTGTGCAAGCCTGTGTGAGTGAGTGAAGCTTGTCAACTCTTCCTAGTCCCATCCCGGAGCTCCAACATGCCCCTCTACCCCTCAAAGTGCTGTGAGCTAAGGAGTGTGCCCCGACTCTTCCCCCTTTTGCTGTCTTGTACTTGGACTCACTTTTGAATCCTTCAAGGAGTTGGGAGTGCGTTAGACTGCCCTTGTCCATGGAGTGTGATTGAAATTAAGTTGGTCATGGGACAAGTGCCAATTGAATTTTGGTCATTCTTTAAGTAGGTAGCAACCAAATTTTGGTCACGTTGAAATGGTGGGAAGTCCTATTGCAATTAGTTTAAACTTTTGTAGTTATTTTTAAAAATAAAATTAGTGAAGGTTTATTTGTTATCCAAGTTTTTAAATTTCTCATTTGGAATAATGTCAAAAAATGACAATTTTATACACTTGTGAGTTGACTAGGTTTTAACATCGTAATTTCATCCATAAAAAACATTAGGTCAAATGTCATAATAGACATCTTTCTCAAAAGATGATAGCTAGGTTGAAGGTTTGGAGTTCCAATCATGCACCCCATATTTTGAATCCATATTGGTGGATAGTAGATACATTGAGATTAATTGGGTGCATAATATAACATCTTTTCTTGTTCCAACTAAAAGATCACATATTTTACAATGTAAAAATTGTGAAAAATTCAATTGGCTAGCTTTTTTTGACAAATGAAAAAACAACCAAATTGTGGGTGTGGAGATGGGCTTGCAATTTGAGCATTTAAGTTGTGGGTCATGTAACACGGCGTGCCTTTCATTGGTAGAGGATCAATAGATATTAGGTGGTTGTTGTGATGGCCAAAATTTTCCAAAACCATAATCTCTCTTTGGACATGACTTGAACCTTCAAATTGTGCTTTGAATGATCATGGAATTGAAATTTTTTTTTTTGTCCTTCTTGGGAGTGCATATTAGAACCATGGGAGCATTGCAAACATGGTAGGTTTGGGGATACATTTGGGAATGTGATGGCAAAAGTGGGAAGGTTTGTAATAGGATTTGGAGCAATAGCTGAAAAACCCTCAAAAGTGCTAACAAGACATGAATCCTTGTTTCAATCCTCTTTCTCATCCCCATAGTCTAGCATTTTGGACCTTGGAATGAGTATCATGTGATTGCAACAAAAGGGTTGAAGTAATTTGATCAGTGGAAGCCATTTGTGAGGAATGATGGGATAAACTCGAATATTGTGGGGTTTTTAATCCAACAAGAATTGTAGGTAATGGAATATATGTACACATATCCTGAAGTCACAAAAGGTTTTTATGGGTGTGATGATGGAAAGAACCCAATAGGTGAACATCTTTGAGTCCGATGCCATTTCAGTGTTGAAAGAAGGTTAAACAAGTTTTCAGACTCTATTGTGACTTTGCAAACTTACTCTTGAATTTGAGAAGAATTTAAGCTTGCATGAGAACTAGGTGTAACTAAATTGGATGTGCAATAATAGTACCTCCAAGTTGGTACCTTGAAAGTTGCATGACCTATTTTAAGTTAGGTTAGTCTTCACAATTAATGCAAAAGAGTAATTTGTAATGAAAGGACCTGAGTTGAAAGAAGCCTTGGGATTTGAACACGAAATTAGAGAGAAACATGGGTGAGATCTGGAAGTATTGCTCAAAGGGAAAAAGAACTTCATCACCATATGCTATGAGGAATTCAAATTTAGTTGAACTCAAACATATGTAAAAGACCCAAGTGACATGCCTTTTTGGGAAAGGCCATAACTTGGGCTCACCAAATTGAGGCATGTTGAGACCACTAATGGGTGGTGTGACTTTATGTTGAGTTGAATTCCACTCTTGACTTGACAAGTTGATCAAAACACAAGAAATGTGCCCCATTCAGATGAAGGGGTTCCCAATGTAAGGCATAAGTGCCTTGGTTCACTAAGTGCTGAAAGGGGGGGCTTGCATGAGTGCAAGACCCCTTCAAGGATTGAGGGTGACTTGTGAAGATGAGTCTAATTTCAGAGCGGGTCCTTTTGGGACATATTATGCTAAAGCATTAATGTTTTGATTTGAACACTATAAGTTTGTGATTGGGTTGCCATACGAAACTTGGAAGTTTCAAGTGCAAGAAGCCTTGGACTGAATGGGAAGTTATCCCACCTGCGTAGTGAGTCAGGATAAGTCCTAGAGTGATAAACTGATGCAAATTGGCTCAAAGGTGGGAACTAATCATGTGTGGTTTGACCATGCACAAGTTTAGTCTAGGGGCGTGATGAGAGTTTGCAAGTGCAGGAGTGCCAAGGCGAAACTAGGTGCGACACCAAGTGAAAATTTGGAATGTCCCATTTGTGACAGAAACAGGTTAGAGAGGTTCACTAGTTCTCAAATGACATCATAAAATACAAGAGTTGTTGTTGTACATTGAAAGTGGTAGCAAATTATACAACATTCAGATGGGAATACTTGAGCTTGTGCAATGGGCTACCAACTCAATCATGGAATATGTTCCTCAATGCATTCTCTGCCCGCACAAGTCTGAGGACATCAATATTATAGACAATGTGCAGATCTCTACCTTTTAATTCAAGGGATTGCTTCCATTCCTCTGTCACTCCATCAACAATAAGCTAAGGTAATCTGTTATGCATATTTTTCCCACCCACCATACTCCCTTTCTGAACAAGTGACTACAAGTTCCACATCTTCCCCCACCTTCCCCCTTTACAACTCCTCTTTGCTCACTCCAAACTGGATGCTGGGTCAAATGCCAACAATGTTCTGGCAGGCAAAGAGAGTTTCTTCCTGAAACACAGTCAAAAGAGTGTCAAACTATGACAAAAAAACTGAGCATGAATGAAAGTACAAGGAACAATGCAGGTCAAAACCTACACGACACCCTACTTAAATGCAAAGAAATTTAAAATTATTTGCACAGTAAAAGATACACTTTGCTGTAACACCTGCATGGGGAAAGTAGCAACAAAGCCTGTAGAGAGTTGCTTTTGAGATACTAAGAATCAACTACAGGGACCTAGCCAAATGCCCAAGCTTTCATGGAAGGGAAGCTGCAAGTCAGGTCAAAGCATAACATAAATTTGTGTGTTCCCCACTTCTTGTCATGATAGTACAGGAAGGATCATGTTGGTAATTTCTTTTCATCATTGAAGTGCAACGTGCTTTCATGACTGGCCATAACAACAGGATCAAACTGGGCTATTGAGAGTCGGGCCAGAAACTCAGACATAAACTCTTGCACCAAAGTCCTGACTGCTGCAGCTTCTGAAACCTCCTCAAATGTCACAGGGTTTGCTTCTGCTGCATCGACACAATCATGTTCCATGTCAATGTCTTTAGTGGTATACTTCTTCCATAAGTCTGCATAGGAAACAATGTGCTTCATTCTGAGGCCTTATCCCAGCTTCAAACAAGGTGTCATAAGTGAATGAGGGAGGCACTGAGCAAATGTTTCCTTACTTGTTCTATACTCATCATCAAGTGCATTAAGCTCTTCATAGGAGTTTTGCCAGCGTGAGTGGGTTCCAGCCATGAAGATCTGGGCAGCTCTGCCTCGAATGCATTTCTGTAGTAGCACCACTGCATTGGTACGACTCATCTTCTGGATAATTGTGGCATCACATCGGGGAGTTAACAATCGATGCTTCCCCTGCTCTAACATCCACACAGAATTAGCTTGCTTTACCTCACCCTGTCTTAATGATCTCCGCATGGTCACTATAAGGTTCACAGGTGAATCATGTTTTTATTTGAACCCTCTCCTCCTTCTGCTCTCTGTGTCACACTGTCTAATTCAACTGCATGACCGATGAAACAATGAATTCAAAGCTACAACAGGAACAGTTCAGTTTATATCTCAAGACATACCTGTGAGACTGCAGAGAAAACTCCACAATAACACTTTTGATTATAACTGTTGTGTAAGCCCTAGCTAAACCCACATTGTAACAACATGATGGTGATTGCAACCTTATAAACTGTCACAAATTATCAGACCATCATCTTCATCATAAATAGCAGTGACTAGCTGCCATGACTCCCCAATGACTTTGTCAGCTCCTGACAATTGGTGTGAATAACTATAAAATAATCTGCAAAAAATTTCAAGCAATGTATATATCTAAAGATACCATATCTGACATCTGAAACTGCAAGTCACATGTACTACCTTTGCACTGAGGATGACTCGGCTACGCAAGTGGTTACTGAGTGGAGACTGCGTTGGGTCACTGAAGTCACTGAGCTGAACAGGCAGGTGCAAGAGCAATCGTATAGACATGGCACGTGCTTTAGCATCTTTTGGATCATAAGCATGCAACTGTTCAAGCATTGACCTGTATACTGCTGATGGCTCTAATTCTTCCAGGCCTGCAACTCCACACACAGGTTTCCTGTTCATGATCAGGAACCTCATGAAAGTATGGATGCCACAAAAGATAAATTGATACTTGCACAAAATTCAAAGATTACAGAGTGGCCACAAAGGCAAAATGGAAGAGTAGCAAATCTGACTAAGAACTACAGGCAGCACTTGCAATGGAAGGAAAATGTGAAGAAGTATCCAAAACTGGAATAAGTTTTAACCTCAAAATGCACTAAGCCATGTTCTAAGAAGTCATGCTTCCCAGCAAAAAGTAGACACAGCAGAGAGAAACACACTCACATACCTTTTAAGGAAAGTCCCTGAAAAAGCTGAAATATTTCAGGTTTGGCAAGTGCAATGAGGCCAGTAAATGTGGTCAAACATCCCCTCTGCTACACACCATCAAAGTTCAGCACATTCAACTGCAGGAACTTGGTACAATATGGAGCTTGAGGCACATTATTGTCAAACCTAATAGTTGTGATTTCATGAGTATCAATTCCATCAAAGATTCAGATTTAAATTGATATGGATTGAGCAAGTCGCATAATGTTACATGCTTGGAGGGTGACTTAAAGGGTTTGTCAGTAAGTCGATGAGGGAAGCAAAGGGTCTTGTTGATGGGCACTAGTTCCTCTTCAGTGCCTGTCATCCCTGTCAAGGCCCAACTTCCTACTACATCCTGTTTCTTGGGGCACAGTGGCTTCTCCACCCTTCTACAGCTTGGGTTAAGTGGCCAGGCTGCAATCCACCACTTCCTATTGAGTTTTATTACACTCTGGATCAAATTCAATCTTTTTCCTCAAAATCCTCTAGGATAAGGGTGCTTTGTTGGTCAGTCATAAGACGTTGAGTATTATCCAGAAACAGCATGATAGCTCCTCTTGCCCTAAACCCCACTGAAGTGAATTGCCGCTAAGACTGAGATTCAAACATGTAGGAAAAAATCTTCAGAGGTGTGAAGCATCAGAAAGAGAACTCTCAACTGTGCAGCCTGAAGCATTTATGACTTAGAAACAACTTGGGATAAAGAGGAAGGAGGCAACAGACCAGAGTCATAAATGACAGGGTAATGAAGACCCTGGCCCATCAGGAATTTGGATGGATCAGCAGGAGGATCGAAGGTGATGTCCCAATCCAGTGTCTGGCTCTCATTTTCTCGTTTCGATGTCTGCACAGCTTCTGACACCCGCTCCCATCTTATAACTCCTGCCATCATCGTCAACCAAAATCCTTGTTTACAGCAACTTCTCCTTTTCCTTATTCACAACACTACAGAAACGTCCGAGGTAGCCGTCCACATCCAGTCACCTCATACACCCTAACTCCTGCGGAATGGTTTCTCTCCTGCTTTCAAGCATCTGACGGATCTGGTCCCAAGTCATAACTCCTGCCATCTACCCTTCAACGATCCAGGCTTGTAACAGCTCCCCCTTACAATATCTTCAAGGCTGCACAAAGCACGTGTCAAGCACCTTATACATTCAAAATTCTCCTCTTCTTCAAGGTTCTATGTGTTTAAGAATCTTCCCAAGCCTTGATTTCTGCAAACTTTCTGCACATTCAAAAGCTGCAATATACTCTGCTCTCGTACACACATCCAAGCAAAGGGAGGCTTCTTCGTATACGGCATTTCGAATCTCCTGTTCGCCCCAAAACTGGCCATAAAAACCAGCATTGGACCAAATAAATTGGGTGGCAACTTAGACTGAGCTATGGGAATTCAGAATCAGTGAGACACATAATGAACTCCAAGCCATGGAAAATGTCTCGTACCCAACAACTGAATCGCAGAAACCAGACTGAACTTTTTAGCAGAATCCCAACAAATCAACTTTTTTTGCAAATTATTATACATTCCAATACTGCACGCACCCTGTGTGCCTTTTGCGCATACAACTTAATCATCAATAAAAATTTACCAAATTGTTGTTGTTACATGAAAAGACCACCATGTTAAGACCTATGAAAAGGTGCAAACAACGGACAAACTTGTGATTAGGGCATTCGATATTGCGAATTAGGTTTTGATTAGCATGGAAGGCTACGATCGCCTTTAGACCACAAGACCGTCAAAAGAAGGCGGCGGGCCACATCCATCTGCCCGGATCGTTCGTCGTTCGGGCTGCCCGAGAAGATAGAAATGTCGAAGTCAAGGGCAAAGTGAATGAGAATTTCAGCCGTGTGAGTCCCATTCTTCGTCTTCGTCCATTTCTAAGGAATTTCTTGACCACATCAATCCGCAGCTGGTGTTTCACGTTAGCAAAATCTGTTCCTGCTATCTTTTCTTCCTTGTGTCGTGTCAGGGTTTTTGTGCTCGACTTTGTTCCAGGTGTGTTCCGTCCACAATTTGGTATTTGGCCGTTTTATTTCTGTGGTGTTGTGAAGGGTTTTTTTTTGGTGTGTTGGGGGTTGTGGAGGGCAAGAGCTGACGTTGCCATGGAGGCGGTGGACTCAGTCGTGACCCCTATCAAGGAGTTTGCGAAGGACAGTGTGCGTCTTGTGAATCGATGCCACAAGCCTGACCGCAAAGGTATGTTCCGCTGAACCGATCCCCAGCCATGGACACAATGTCCCTCGTGATCTCACATACATTTTACTTCTGTACTTCTCTGCAATCGGTTATATAACGCAGATCAGACCCTGCGCAGACTAGCTTCAGAACTCCGATGGAGTCCTGAAGCCTAAAACCTCTTGACTGGGCTTCATGTGCAGCTCGCTTGTGTTTGTGCTTTGAAAGTCTGGGTTCAATCTGGATGTTACCTGGAAGCACTCAACCCAATACAGGCCGATCTAAGCATGGAAACCTATACGCTCTTTAGTCCTTGGAGGAAGGTCTGCCGGTAGAGGCAGTAGCGCGCAGGATGAGGCATATACAGTAATGATGGCGATGCACGCAATGTCGTCCTCCTTTATTTGGAACTCTGCTTATTAATTGTCTGAGCTTGGTAGTCAAGCCGATTCATGTGTTCTTAGTTATGGCCCCTTAAATGCACAGAAAGTGCTCCGAAGTTTAGGTGCTCTACATTACAGTAAGGCAGTGTTCACAAAATCAAACTCACAATGTAAGAGTAGTGGGTTGCAGCAGCTTGATAGAAGGAGGGAACTGAAAGACTGGGAGAAATCCTATGACAAGGTTCACAATGCTTATCAAGGCTTTTAAGTACAACCCTCTGTACTTGCTAATGACCTGTTTGTGTTGTTGTTTCTTTACTTGGTGTTGGGTTTGTACAATTGAGCAGAGTTTTCAAAAGTTGCCTTCAGAACGGGTGTCGGCTGTGTGGTGATGGGCTTTATTGGATTCTTTGTGAAGCTTCTTTTCATCCCCATCAACAACATTATTATTGGCTCTGCCTAGTGTGCATGGGTACATGTTTCTTGCTCTTTCCTTGGCATTTCTGCTATGTCTTTGTGTGGAAAAAAGTCACAAATATTTTCACTTATGCATATTAAATTTATGTTTGTGATGTGGAACAAGTTGATTGGAGGGTTAGCGAACACAATAATGGATTTCAGTGGTTTCAAATGAGGAAGGAGAGGATTTGGGGGGTTCATAATGCACATGCCTGTTTGCAGGTGTGAAAAAAATGGGAAGATTCAAACTTAGGAGCTCCGCAATAGAGCAATACATTTTTGTATGGTTATTTGTATCTCTACATGGCAGAGTTTGCAAACTCTTCAGTTAGTGTACTCTTTAGAAAGTTTGCAATTATGCAGGGTTTGCAATCTGTAGCAAGCCCAGGTTGAGCTTAAACAGCTTGCACAAACGTGCTTGGAAGTGTTTGTTCTAGTTTGGGAGATATTGAAGAATTCCTCATATCAATATGCATTTCCTTTGACATTGTCCACCACAAAGGAAGCTGGATTCAAACAGTTCTTTGATTTGCATTAGGTCATTATTGATGTTCAACTCAATCAACCTCTTGCAACTTTAGCAGTTTCTCAGCTATGATCATCTTGACATGGAATTGTAAACAAAAATCTCAGAATCAGTCCAGAAGATGTGAAATACTGTTGTTATCAGGACAGCTGCTTCCTTTCTTCCTACAAAGTATTATCATTGGTCAGGAAAATCAATCATTGTGAGCATCAAACCCTCCACAGTGGAACCTTGTCATTCACACTCTTTGTAACTGCATTCCAATGATGAATCCTTTGGTTGCATGTCCACATTTTCTCTCACACCTAGGAGTTTTGGTGTTCATCCTTGGAATAGCTGCCCAGGGTGGGATTTGTTCCAGCAGTCACATCAGGATACTAACTAACTTGCATGCTCTGTTATCGCAAGAAGCATTGGTCCTTTCCTTACAGTGCCTTGAAGACCAGTTTGCCACCAAGGCATCACTAACAAAGCTACTGAATAGCTCATTTGATGCAGGCACCAAAACTCCTGGCTGCTTTCGGTACATACTTGGGTAGAAGGAACTTAGCCTGTTGTACAACATCCTCTTGACCTGACAACAGTGTGGACTCATGAGCACTTATTTGATAATAGGTGGGAATTGCAACTGCATGCTTACGAATCCAACTATGTATATGGATATAGGTTTTGTTTGTAGTGGATGACAAATTTCCATGCCACCACCTCTACAAAGTGCCTGTTGATTCAGCAAATATGGACCCTTTCTTTGAAAAGCAAGCCTACTCTCCAATCCCATGATCCAAGTGAAGCTTGTTGCATACTTCACTACTTGCACATAAGATTCCAGACAGTGCAGAAGAGCTGCTATGCAACTCAAATGCAGACCTTTTACACTTCACAAAAAACTATCCTTAACAATGGAACTATCAGCATAACACAAGCATTTGTCACTTATCCTCTTCTGCATTCTGCAAATCCGGAGATTCCTGTGAGAAGACCTTGATTGGCTGCAATTGAAATTCATCTCCAAATTTCATGATCCCAGTGATCTTTGTCTACATATTTCACCATTCTGGAGCATTTTTCTTGAATAAAACACACCTGCCATCTTCAAGGAACATTATTTTAGCACAGATATTCAGGATGCCCTTGAAAACCAGTCAGATTTTGCAAAACTCAACTTGCAAATCTGATCCCCTTCTTCACTGTTTACGTCATCCTCATTTTGTGGGTAAATCTGGCAACTTTTCTGAACAAGTGTGCCTATTGGTTTGTCCAGTTACAAGGACATTCTAAAGTCAAGGTTCTTTAGTATGGCACTAAAATGCTTCTTGATATTATCTTCTTCAGGAACTGGCCTTCTTCTATTACTACCACTGGCATGTTATTGTCAATGTCTGGGGACTGCTCAATATGATGTGTTATATATCTCTATGTTGCAGTTCATTCTTCATGCCATTGACAAGCTCATCCCTTTTTGTTTGATAGGCCTAGTCCTCCTGCATGTGATCTAACTCTCTTTGAAGATGTTATGCTCAGCACAGCAAATGCTCTTCATATGGAACTCAACCAGGCTTTGGAAGTTGTCCAAGATATAATTTGAGGCAAGGATTTCAAGCTTTTCTTGAAGGTACCTGGCTTCTGAATGGTATGCTTTTGCATCATGAAGTTTTTAAGCCCATAGTTTTTCAGCCCTCACTTGATACTTGTAGGTGGTTGTATTGCTGTGGATTATCTAAAATGTGGCTTCAAGGGTCAATTTCTTCACTGCTTTGTAGGTTGGTAAGATGGCACCTTGTTGGATACCACCAATTATCTCTGGCCTAAACAGCATAGATTGTGACTTCCCAATTCTGAGGTTCACGTCATAGATTTGTTTGTGTTATATGAAAAGCCTTGGAGTTTCATCTTTGAAGCAGAAAAAGATGAGATTTTCTTTATGCCAGATGTTCTGGTATCTATGCTACACATCACGAGCAATTACTAATGTTGCTGGCCTATTTCGATGCATGAGGTTAAAGGCTTCACAGTTATCTTCATCACAACTTTAAATGCAATCCTTCCACTTCCTTCCAAGGAAGTGATCTTAACAAATTGAAATCCTTGTGCAGAACTACATTCTGAATAAACCTTGCTATCAGAGCAACTGAAAGACAACTACATTTCAATGCTTGATTGCTGAAAATCCTTGCTACTAATGCTAATCTGTAGCTTTCCTTTAGTCACTTGCATCTTGTAGTGTGGCTTTGTCATTCCTGGTTTTGCTGGTAGTCCTTTATTCTCACACAATTTAACTAAATTTGCTTATTCTCTGTAGAGCAGTCACTAAAGGAATAACTACAGGGTTTGGGTTTAGGGTCTTTTCATTAGTGATCTTCTTTTGGCATGTGCAAAAGTCCAATCCCTTGTCCTGAGTTTTTTTTTGTTGCAAGGTCATTGCAACAGGTGTTATCTTGGCACACGCTATTTTGTTCATCTATGATAAGTATGAGGATATGATTGACCACCATGTGTTGAAAGCAAGTGGTGAGGTTCAAACACATACAACAAATTTGATGTTGTGGTTCTGAGCAAAATCCCAAGAGCTCTTTTGGAAGAGAAGAAGGGACTTTAAGACTTTGTGGGAGAGTGTGTTCACAGGTTTCCAGTGTTGATATCCAGGGCATGACATGTAAATACCACCCATGTGAGGTCCTCTGAAGGTGTTATGTCTCTGTGCATCTTTGGAAAAGTTTCCATGTCTTAAAAGTTAGTAACGTGTAGTTGCATGAAGTTATTGTAATTGTTAATATATAATGGTCTTGATAGTTATACTTCTGCTTGCTTCTGAAGGTTACTAATGAGCAGCTTAACTAGTCATTGCTGAACCCTGTGTTGGCATCCTTGCAGTATTTCTTTGTACATGATTTCTAACATATGCACATATGTTGCTTTGGTCATGTATTTAACTCACTTGTGCCAGATTCTATCACTCATGGAATGCAAACTTGCTACACTACTATGCCTCCTTGATCTTTGTATGTGGTTAAACTTTCCAACATTGAAAAATTGTTCATACTGGTTTAGGGTTGCTGCTAAAACAATTCTGGTTACTAAATTTGTTCATGTTGGTTTAAGAATGTTGCTGAAACATTTCTGGCTACCAGCAGTGCACTAGATTTTATGAAAAATGGCAAACAACATGGGCCAAGATAGTATCTGAGAAAACAAAGGCAAATCAAAAGCCGCAAAATTTTTATGATTGGCTTTTCTCAAGTTTTCTAACCAAGTACTTTGAGTGTGAACTGACTTGCATGTCTATTTTGCATCCTACATCCCTAAGCAAGTTTTGTATTGTGCCTTACTCCCTTACAGGCCTGAATTATATGATCCTCTCAATTTGATTTTTCCACAAATTGGGCTCGAGAAGAAGAATCTGGTGATTGATTTCTGACACATGTTTGCTTTCTCATGATGTAGAACTTGAGTGGATCAAAACCTAAGGTCTTGAACTTGTTGAAGCTACATACTACAAACAAAAGGCAAATCACTTAGTGTGTGAATCTTCATATTTCTTAGTTAGTGGTATTGTTTAATGAACATAAATGTTCAAATATTTTGTATTGCAACACAATTGTTCAATTGGCAGCCATCTTCCAAATTTTGATTCCTTGTTCAACTTACAATGTGATATAGTAAACTTTGTGTTGGTGATGATGCATAAGATTCATAATTTGTGCCCTTTACTCTCTTGCCCCTTTTACCCTTTACTATTGGAATCACACACATCTCCTGGACTTTTATAGTTACAAATATGGCTAGAGAAAATAGTTTGGTGATTGATTTGTGACACTTGTTTGCTCTCTCATGATGCAAAACTTGAGGGCATCAAAACCTAAGGTTTTGAAATTACTAAAGGTAAGACACAAAGAAAATCACTTAGTGTTGTTTACTCAATAGGAAAGTGACCTTCACTACAATAAGGTAAATCATATTTTTCTTTGCTTCCTTTGAATGTTCTTTGTATTTTTTTTATCAAAGAATTTATAAGTGTTGTGTTTGATGTGCAAAGTTGTAAAATTTTTTTTTTGAGACCACCTAGGGTAAAAATTAAGTTGCTTAAAAAGTTTGAAAAATCATTCTTTAAAAACCATTCAACACATTTCTAGTATTTTGTTTAAAGAAAATTGTATGCACCTAAAATATTTATGGTGTTAATCATAGATGTTGCATCTTGGATTAATTTTTTTTCTTTAATTTTGTTCTTTTGTTTGTAATTCTGAAAAAATATTAGTACATAATGCTTATAGGTAACAATTTTGTCTTCTTTACAACTTAATGGCCCATTTGTAAATCCCCAATTTTTTTTTATTTCACCCCATCTTTCCACTCTCCTTGTGCCCTCAAAACTAGTTCATCATCATCTTCCTTGAAGGATTCCTCAACACTTGATACCTTAAACCCTAACAAGAAATCTTCATCTATGCTTGTTTTGTCTAATGATCCCACATCTCAAGATTTGTTGAAGCAAGGTTTTCAAAAGAAGAAGTAGAAATTATAAAAAAAAACCTCAAAATTTCCAAAAATACTTGGAGAGCAAAATTGTTATATACCATTGATGATTGACCCTCTATCCCAAACAAATTGCAAGTTGAAGTTCCATCTAAGCATAAGCAAAAATATGTGTAGTTTGTTGTTGTATATCACCTTCTTACTAATGGACAACCCATGATTGATTATGAGAGCTTGAAAAATCTTCTTTAGTTCTTGAAAATGAAGAGTGTTTTTAGGAAACATTGGTTTGACACATCATGTTGGGGGATTGTAGAAGTAATGCATGTATTGTTGGAAGTTACAAAAACAACATTTGATGTTGCCAATTTCATTGTAATTAGTATGGATGAAATCATAGCAATTGATAACACACAATGATTATCAATCCATTTGAACATGGTGCAAAAGTGAAAAAGGATTCCAATCCTCCTTTGTGTTGAGGTAGTTGGTATGTTTGCCATTTTTAGTAATATTTTTTCTTTTGATGCTAAAATGCATAATTGGTTTTGGGGGCTTAGGGTTGGAGGAGTTGGGAAGAAAGTTGGTTATCATGGGTTATGATGGTAGTAATGTCTTCCAAAGCAATTGAATGAATGTTTTTTTGTAATTAAAAAAGAAATTTATGCCTTATAATAAAGTGTTCCTTGTTTTGGCCACAAAATTAACCTTGATGTTGTCATTTTATCAAATTTTATATTCTTTTTTTGCTCATAGCCCAAAAAAATTTACAAAATTTCACAAGTTGGTTGATTTTCTTAACACCAAAAAAATAAATTGTTGAGGAATGTGAAAACCCATTGGATCAACATCTTTTTTCCAACAAAAAATATATATGTTGGATATCACCTATTCATTGTTAAGATGTATGTTGAAAATATGAAAATAGATTCTACATTCAAAAATTTGAGTGTTATTTGTGATGTGGAATTCATTTTAGGGCTACCTTTTATTTTTACATTGTTGGAATGTGTGCACACCTTGATCGAAATTGCATAAGGACAATATGTCTTTATGTGTGATTTTGTTAATGTTATTATGGACACCACTTTCATGTGACAAATGGAGTTCATTCATATGGATGTTCATCTATGATTCATAATTAACTCATAGTTCATTCATAGTTAATTCCTAATTCATTGTTAATTAACTTTCAATTCATTTTTAATTAATTCACTTTTTTTTCTAGTTTTTTAATTCATTTCTAATGCACTTTCAATTAGTTTTTAGTCAACTTACAATTAATTTTTAGCACTATTTTAGTTTAATCTTAGTTAACTCATAGTTGACATAATTAGGAAACATTTTAAAAAACTTCCCGAATTGATGAGTCCAAACACAACAAAAGGACCCACTCAAAGTATAACCATTGCTTAATTTTTCACATTTTTAACTGCTATGTCAGATCAATGTTAAAAAAATTTTGGTGCATTGTACAAAAATGATTTTAATATATTATGGAAACATATGGTTAAATTTGAGATGAATTCAATGAATATAAAGTATTCAAAAGCATTTTTTAAACAATGTAATTAGTGTTTTTAATATTATGCAAAGGACTCTTAAAAGGTTTTATAATTATTTGAAAATGACATATTTATGAAAAAAAAATTACATGTTTTTGTAAAAATTAGTAGATTGCACCATCCTATTGGGTCAAAATATTTTTTTGAAAACTTGTAAAAAATGATTCTAAAAATATTCTTTATGATGAAGCAATCCAATTTTGCCATGTCACCTTGACTAACTAACCCATTGCTTTTAAGCAAAGCACCAAGGAGTTGGTTGTGGGTTGTTTTATTGTGTTTGCACCCATGATCACATGGAAACCTCCATAAAAGCTTTTTAAAGTTAAGTCCCCATGGGTATAATAAAGGTAGAACCCCCAATTATGTTTAATTTATTCAACATTTGTTTGAAGTATGATCTTATTTTATAGCCTTGTTTTATTCCATTTGTGTTTATATTTTCATATTTATCACAATAAAGATTTATTTGCATTTTCATTTGCACACTTCATATTCTTGTCTTTAACCTCTTGTGCACCAAGTTTTTTAATTAATGTTTTTTTAACTTTGTAAAGTTTTCCTTATGATTAAGCCATTGCCAAGGAATGGAAAATTTTATTATTGTGTAGATGCATAGTTAACACAAGTTCTTGGAAGTTGGAGGTTTTTTTGAAAATATTTTGGGTGCAAACTAGGTTGGCAAATCAAATAGGATTGTGTTACGTTTTTTTAATATATAAACTACTTTGTTTTTGTTTGATTTGCTTGAATGAGTTTATGTTTGGACTTTTTCCTTACATTTTCACATTACATGTTCAATTTGTTTTTGTGTGTCTCCAATCATTTTTCTCCATTTCAAAAGGTGTATTATATGTATATGAACTTGCAGGAAGGATGAATGAATGATTATGGGTGAGCACTAATTTTTTGCTTTTGGTTGAATGACTATTAGTATTGAGGTACATAAGAAAAAGGTGGCAATTTTTTTAGTTAGTTTTAAAGGTTCTAAAATTGTCCATGTCAAGTTTCCATCTTGTGAATGTTCATTGTAATTGAATCTTCACACAAATGTTTATTTTTAGTTTGGTAATTTAGCATGTTTACAAATATATCCAGTGTTGCATCTTCATTTGAAATTTGGATTCATTTTTTGCAAATGTTTGAGTTTGTTTTCTACCTAGGTTTTGGGTGCAAGCATGCCTTGAGTTATAATGGGTATCACCTTTCTAAGGGTTATGATTCAAATCCCCTTCAAGGATATTATTTAGGCTTTAAATCTTCTTGAAAAATAATGCATAATGTAAGTTGGTTGTGTGTAGGAAGTCAACATCTTAGGTGGCAATAGCACCACAACAAAATAGAATTGGAAGCTATAACTATGGTAGTCTACTATATGTAAATATGCAATGTCTAAAAGAGATTTGTGAATTGCAATTTGCAAATAGTACTTAATAGTTGGTTTTATATACTTATCAAGTTATCATTAATTTTATGGGAGATTTCAAACTTTTGTTGGTGTTTTATGTTGCCAATTGTACTCCATTGCAAGAACATCGTAGTTAAATGCACTTACTTGGCAAAACACATATTGCCAATTTTTTTAATCACACTTGCTATCATTGTGATCATTCTACAAACATTTGCAAATGACAACTTGCCATCATAGCCATTTTTCAATCTTAAAAAATCACCAAATCACCTCCACCTCACACAAAGATTTAACCACCTATGTTGATTGAAAGCTCAGTTATTTAGCCACATTAGCAACTACCTACACTTGAAGAAATAATGATTGCATTGATCCATAGTCTTTCCTTGGCCCTAGTGAGTCACACTGGTTAGCTACTATTCACAAATCTTTTTCTTTTTTTTTCTTTTTTTTTTTTTTGTCTTGGCACATGTCGAATTTAGGGTTTATTGTAGTCCCATAATTGTTGTTGCTTCTCCCTAAAACCATTTTGAGTCCAATTCTTCACACATGATGTAGTGATCAGGTTCCACTAAAATTGTTTTGGGTGCAATTTTTCACACATGAAGTAGAGTTCAAGTTCCACTAAAATTGTTTTGGGTCTAGTTTTTCACAAAATTCAAATTCCAGTTTTAGTTTTGAAAATCATATACACATAGTTTCAGTCCAATTCAAGGTTCCACCTTGGTACATTTGATATAAATATATTTGGGGTAGTAATAGTTATAAAAGTTTTTTGTAAAGTTTCATTAGTTAGTTCGTATAGCTATGGCAAGCCCAACCATTTCATAGTCAACAAAATGTTGATGGGTATCACAACTAGATTTTGATATCGTGATGACTTGTATGGATGTCATGACCCACCTTTGGTCCTTCACCTTATAATTCCTAACACATTTATTTTGCTTCATCCAATCTCTTCAATTATGCTTAGTTCGTCCACACATTCCACACCTTTTTTATTTCATTAACAATGGGTTATTTTTCAATCATCTATACCTACACTAAGGACCCATCCATTCGATTAGCAACATTTGTGTGTTCTTTGTTTCAGTTGTGGCCACTTATACATAGTAAGAGCAAGTTTAGCACATCACTAGACATCATGCACCCCACACATGAAATCATCAGCTTCCGGGGTGCCAACGCCTTCGACATTACCGTCTTCTCCTCCTCTTTTGACTTGGACATGGATTGCATCATTAAATATCATCAATACTTTCCATCTTGGTTTATCACATCCCCACTCATACCATCACATTCCATATGCTTTCTATATCGACGTTCAACATGCTTTGCACATCCCTTTAATTTGGTTGGTCAGTAATCCATCCTACAAAGTAGCTTGGCATACATTTTTGCTATTCCATTATTGGTGTTTGTCATTTTCGCCATGGGGTGGTGAGAACATTAAGAAACGAACACCCATTTGCATTGATACATGGCAAGGGACTAGAAAACATTACAAGGTCTTCAAACATGGCACCAAATCTTATTCCACATCCATCAACATGATTATGTTGCGTGTGAGCACTTGTTCATGTAGGGGATTATGTTTGAATAGTGCATGCATTGGCCCCTAGCACTCTTGTGGCCCCGTCAGCTAAGACCATTGTGGCCCTTTGCCATCATCCATTGGTTGAAGTCAACCTCTCCCTTTGTGTCGATGATTTTCATCTAAAGACAAATCTTGTTTTGGATAGAGAGGCATTTATTTCAACTTTGACACATTTTCCACCTCTTTCATCTAGTGGTCCCTCAAGTATGGTGCGTGAACTTTTGCAAAATTGTTTTGTCCCTAATGACTCTGCTAATGGCTTTGATTTATTTTTTTGAGATATGTGGACACATCGTTCATGGTCATGTTCCTCCATTAGTATCACGCTTGCTTCTTGCATTGTGACTATTAGCTTTGGAGAAACAAGCTAAAGGCGTTCGACCCATTGTGATTAGAAAAGTGATTTATCAATTAGTCGCCCTCACACTGGTTTTTCAATTCAAAGATAAATTTGCAGAACATTTTAATCCACACCAATTTGGGGTGGCGGCACTATTAAGTGAGTGTGATATAATGGTTCATGGGGTTAGATTTATGTTGGATCTACATTCAAAGTGGGTGGTAATACAAATGGATGTTTGAAATGCATTTAATTCAATATTTCGAGCAACCATTTTTCAAGAGTTACAATATTTTATTGACACCTTGGATTAGCTTTTCCCATTTGTTCATTGATTTTATCTATGCCCATCTCCATTATATTTTTCGAAGGCTTCTAAGCATGGGGATTTGACTGTCATTTCATTTGAGTCTAGTACACGACAAGGGGATCCTTTAGGATGAATGTTGTTTGCTTTAACTCATCTTCAAGTTTTCGTCCTATTGTAACAACCCAATTTATTTGTGTTTTCCTTCATTAACAAATGATACACACATAGTTAGTTTTGCTTTAGATGTGTAACTTGTTTTTTTACGATTACAAAAAGAATTTGGAGCATTAATACTTTCAATACAACAAATGAAGTGTGTAACTTGGTCTCCATAGGGGTTAGACTAGTCTATATCACTTCTTCCAAGTTTTCTTACACCTATATAATATTCGTCTATGTCACCAAATATTCTATCCCATGTGTTAAATAATATTTTCCAAATATTCTATTGACATCAACAAAATATTCCAAAAAATGCACTCGTGCTCACCTACTCACTGATCATGCTCACATGCTCACAAAATTACATCCCTACTCACAAAAAAAAGGTTTCTAGTTCTTTGTGTACAAATGAGTTGTGGTAGTCAAAGGTTGTTGGTAATTAGGCAATGTACACTCTTGCCACAAGTGGACACACCAAGCCTATTTTTTTTATGATGGTGCAAAGTTTGTTACAAATGAAATATTGGAAATCTTTCAAGAAATGGACTACTTAGAATGAAACAAAGTATAAAGATCTCGAATTGATAACCCAAATGTTTAAACTATGAATGATTGTTGGCCTTGGGTGGTGGAAGTCTAGCCTAGTGACAAAATACATAGCAACTTGTTGAACATTGTTTAAATCTATGATAAATGTTATGAAGAGGAGGAGTCTTCATATGATGATTTTAAAAGTAGGTTAGATGACAAAATTGGCGACTATTTTGAAACATAAATATAACATTTAGACGTATTCCTAATTAGTGGAAAGATTTGGACAGATAGGAGGGAGGATTGATGGTTAAAAACATATAATTACTTATAGTGTTCCAATAACCAATGTAATTTTTATTATTACACATTTGTTTTGGATGCACATGTTTTTCAATTGACATTTTGATATGACAATGTTTGTGGCAAATCTGAATGGTTGATGGAATTTTGTAGTGGGGCATGCTTTTGCAAAATACCACAAATGACAAAATTTCACATATAACTTCATTGCTATAGAACATAAAGAAGTATGCCACGTGTCATTATATTAACAAATCATGATAATTTTATATTTACACATAGGGAAATATTTTAATACCTTGATACTTTGCCATGGGTCATCATTATGACCAGTTGAAATGAACAGCTTGGGTTGAATAATACAAATAAAACATATCATTTAATTATCTAAAAATATGCCATGTGTCATTATCCCATTTGATGTGAATTATTACATGTGGGTTGTTGGAGGCCACATAATGTTAAAGGGCATGCACAAAGATGTGTACAAAATCTAGCCAAATCCCAACCTTTCCCTTTTCACATCAAGATAATTACATAATAATAATAATAATATATTATGTTAGTGATATGTGGCAACATATCATATGAACAAAAAATTTACCAATTTAGTTGCAAATTAGTTACATGTGATAATATGTATATGGTGGGTCAACAAATGAACCAATATTTTTTTTATTTTTTTTTCCATCCATCTATAATTGTCACTTGCAACTTGTCCAACACAACTAAAAGAAAAATAGTTGCAAATGTCGTTTGCAACTAAAATTAGTTGAAAATTCCTTGTTTTCTTTTAGTGTTTATACTTCCTTCTTAAATCAAAAGTAGGTGCTTGAGCTAGTCAACACACCCTAGGTAACTCCCTAACTCCCTAACTATTATAGTAACTCCAACAATTATTTTCCCCACCTTAACAAACACCATTTAGACCTAATGGTAACAAGCCCAAAATTCGATGTTGATAAATTTTTATTTTTTCATCAATTTGGACCACAAATGATAAAATTGTGCCACATTTAATAAAAAGAAAGCACCCAAAGAAAGGGAGATGAAAATAAACAAGGGGCAAGGACCAAATTCTAGGCAAGCAAGTAGCCCAAATGAGGCAGGCTATAAAAAGGAAAAGGAACCATAAAAAATTGAACCTTCCACTAATTGCATGAAGCATATCAATTAAAGAAAGGGGGGGGTTTAAACTTGATAAAACTCCAAGCCTAGATAAACCCTCCCTTGTAGTAACAAACTATCTCAAGATGGAGGTGGCTTACACTCTTTGTAATGCAACGACACTTTGTGTTTATAAAAAGAATGGAACATTGTTAAAGGAGGGCCTTTGATGCCTTTTGCTATCCACACCATATTAGCACATTAATGAATAAAGTTATTGGTCTACTAATGAAGACTCCTAAAAACCTCTATGGCAAGAGGGAAAAACAAATCCGTTGGGTAACGATTGTGATAAAGTCCTTCCTTCACATGAGTTGCCAATGTCACAACCACCCCATGAAAAAAAGCTGCCAATGATACCAAGTTTGTTTGAGTGGGTTGATAATGACACCTTGGCCAATGTGTGAATGCCATTGACCGATAAAATAATGTCGATTCACCTACAAGAAGACTGATTAGAAGAACGTGGGTTTGTTTTCGCAAAACATGAAACTTGCATCTTTTTTGCAATGGATGCAACAACATTTTGAACAACATCATGGGATGTAGTCCTCTCCCCACCATGGGCATAGCGGAAGAAGTGGGTCCCCATGGGGTTTAATGACTTGCCACAAATGTAATGTGTTAGATCAAGAGCCAGAGGATGGGAAAGGCCTAATATAGTCCATAATACAAAAGAGAAAACATCATAGGGCAAATGAAAACATGGGATGACAAGGTGAACAAATAGCCAAACTCCTACACTCGACCTTGCATAGGACCTCAAGCACGCTCAATGCGAATAAAAAAACATGTTAGAAATGATGTTGGAAATTGAATGCTCGTGTAAATTTTTTGAAATAATCTATTGAAATTGATATGTTCCCTTCTCTACAAGTTACTTGAACATGCGTAAACATGTTGTTACAACTAAAGGAAAAAATTATTGAAACAACCTCTAGTGTGTCTAGAAGGGGAGTGAACTTGGACTACTTGCATGAGTTGTTGCAACCCTAGCCTTGGGCTTGTGACCAAGGTAAAAGCTTGCAAAGGTGCTACCCAAGAATGAAGCCCGTGAGTCACATTTCATGCTCCTAGGAGTGTATGAGAGTGTGAAAGAATGAACCCACACATTCCCAAATGAGCTCCCACTTTGGGAGTTGGAATCCTATTGGACTTCCAAATTTTTAGAAGGCGATTGCAAGGGTCAAGTGGTTAAAAATTGCAAATTATAATCCTTATGATCGTAAACAAGATTTTTTTTAAATGATTCAAATGGACATGGTTGTTGCTTTTAAAAATATTATTATTCTAGTTTCTGAATAATACATGTTCCCAAATCTATGTGAATTTTTTAATATTTAATGTAGTTGATGTTATTTTTTAACTTGGAAGTCTTAAAAGGAAAACCCACAAAGTCCATATGAATAATGATTCATGTAAAACTTTCAAAAAATATGTTGTTGGCCAATGAAAAACAAACAAAAATTGCAAATCATATGAACTTAAGAAAATATGGTCAAATTTGAACCATTCAAAAGTCCCTAACTATTAAATGGTTAAGGTTTTCAAAGAAAAGAATCATGATATGAATTTATCATTTCATATTTCATCATATATTGAATCCCAATAACAAATTTGGAATGTGAATTAATATAAAATTTTCCATTTTGTGACATTCCAATCAAATGACTCGTCCATATTTTTTGACTTCAAAAGTCCATTACTACTAGCAAATGAGTTTTTTAATCAATAAATAACCACACATTCTCTTGATAATGAAATTGTTGGTCTAGATGTAAATCCCAATTAATAGATCTAAAAATATATTAATCACCATATGCATTTGAAGGTACCCAAGAAAAAATTGTTGTCACAAAAGTGAGCCACTCGATTATGCATCTACCCTATACTTCTAATAAAAATGGGGAGCGTAACTTGCCAATGCACCAAAGGGGCTTTTAAACACTGAAGAGAACATGGGCCTAAAAGCCTTTCAACAACATACATGAAGGTTGAATTGAATGAAGCAAACTAACATTGGAAACAAAGGGGGCCACTAAAACCCTAATGCCGTTAGGAGGGCAAAAAAAACATGAAGAGGGGTAAAACTAGCTAGCAAGTTGAAAGGGGACCATGTGGCATACTTATAGGGCTGGATAATCAAACCCACTCATTAGAAGAAAAATTTGTATTTTTAACTAATCTTTGTGATTAAATTTTAGTCGCAAGGGACATTTTGCAACTAAAATCCCTTTAGTTGCCTAAGACAAGTTGCATGTGATAAACTAGTCACAAATAACAAAGTGTATTATATAAAAGAAAAAGTCAACAAATACATTTCATCTTTTAACTCCATTGTATACGTATTGTCACATGTGATTAAGATGCAACTATTTTGGTCACAATTGAAGGCAAATGATGTGCCACCACGTGTTTTAATATTTGATTACTTAAAACATAATAATAATAATTAATTGAAATATTCTAAGACGTTCAATTCATATACTTGGATGATATTATATTATGACACATGGTCCAATGTAAATATGCCACATGGCATAAGAAATATTTAATAAAATTGTTTAATATTAGGTTGGTAGGTTCTTAGGTAGATACATAAATAGGTGCCTACATAATTAGGCTACATACCAACCTACCTACTTAAGTAAAAAAATAAATAGGTAGGTTCTACCTTCCTAAGTTAAATACCTACTCATATAGGTAGGTACATAGGTCGACCTAGGTGTGTAGGTCAAACTAGTTACCCACCTAGCTAGGTAGATAAATAGGTTGTGAAGGTAGGTGTTTTAGAAATGTGCATAATTTATTTTTTTATTTTGGGTTGAGGCTTTTGATTAGCCCATCCCATGTGCACAAATTTCTTAATGTGAAATTGGATGACCACACCCCCTTGTTTATATAGTGTTCAAAATAGGAATGAAAAACAAACAATATGGGATAAGTTTTGAAGTTGCAACTTCCTCACAAATTAAATTATCATTCCAAAAGTTTCTTCATGCCTTACTTTTTTAGTTTTTAAATTTTTAAACAATTCAAATACTAGATAATTAGATAATCATTTAATTAATAATGACTATATATATATATATATATAGTCATTATAAATTATACATTACAAATATTCAGTATTCATTATCAATTACTTAAATAAAAAATAATTTCTTAATATTTAACAAACTAATTATTTAGTTACTCACAAGTTATTAATACATAATTCATAAATAATTAAATAACTAGATTTTTAAAAATTATTATATTTAGAATATGATCGAAATATATATAATATAATTAATGTAAAATTAGTTTAATGATTATAATTTATAATTTAAATAATGTAAATATTTATGTTAAAATTATAAGTAATGAATTAACAATTATTATTAGAAAGTAAATTCTTACATGACGTTTTAAAAAATAATTATTCAACTAATTACATTAATTATTATATAATTACATTTATTTTTGTCTTAGTAATTATTAACTATAACTACAATTATTGTTAAACATAACATTAATTTTCATAATTACTGTAATTACTATAAAATATTTAACATATATGATTAATCACAGATTTTTTAAAATAATAATAATATATAATAATTCGTGAAATTAAAACCCAATCAAACAACTATTTTAACTACACTATAATTTTTCAAATTTTTAATTGAAGCTTGAAGTTATAAATTACAGAATGTGAATAATTATGTTTAATTACAAAATAATGATGCACATACTAATTAATTCTTATCTGAAGTAATTTCAATGATTTTAAAGTAATGTCACATTAATCACATTAATTAATTTCTTCTAGTGTAAGAATATAAATTATAAAATATACAAATCTATATTATAACAATAATTATTTAGTGTAACTTATATTTAGTAAACATAATCATTTATAAAAGTGATTTATTATGGATTCTAGTAGAAAAAACCCTTATTTCTCAATCAACAATTTTTTGAATTAAAATATAAATTTAAGATTCGAAAATAGTAAATCAGAATTCAATTATTAAGTTTTAGATCAAATGATTTTTTGAAGTTAAATAACAAATTTCAGATTTGAAATGCCAATATTCAGATTCAAATAATAATATTCAAAATTGAAATTTCCATTTTAAGACTCAATTAATAATTTTTTGAATCGAAATATTAATTTCAAGAATCCAAAATAAGAATTTGGAATTCAAATTTCAACTTTCAAGTCAAATAATTTCTTAAAATTTAAATTAAAAACTTCAGAATTCAAATATCAAATTTCAAGTTCAAATAAAAATATTTAAAATCAAAATGTCAATTTTTAGACTCAATAATGTTTTTTGAATTGAAATACTAATTTTTAAATTCGAAAATAATAATTTAGAATTCAAATATCAAGTTTTAAATCAAATTATTTTTTTGAATTTAAATTAAAAAATCATATTCAAATCAAAAATTTGAAATTCAAATAGTGTTTCAAACAATTGAAATAACAATTTTCAGATTTGAAAAAAAAATTCAAAGTTCAAATATTAATTTTGAGATTCATTATATGAACAATATACATACGTATATATATAATTTTAATACATACATAAAAACATACCCGTATGTTATTGTAAAATATTTTTAGGATGCAACTAATTTGGTGATTATTGCGATTAATGGCACATATCAATCTATTAATGTATGAAAATAAATGTATTATTGATCCAACCAATAGGATGATATTTCTAATAGTTGCATTATAGTTGTGAAAATGACCAAAATAATTGAAATTTGGTCTTGAAGTTGCAAATATTCTCAAATCTAGTCACAAATGACTACAAGTCACATGGAGTCGTAAATGGACTGGTTACATTTTGGCTGATTTCTGTTAGTGATTGAGGCCAACTAAAAAAATGGTCAAAAGCAAGGGAAATAAGGGAAACAAGGCCAAGGATGTGAAAATCATCTACCAACGAAAGGAAAAGACATGAAAGGAAAACAATAAAAGAGGTTTGCAAAGCATGAAAAAAAGTAAGGGCAAAAAGAAGTTTGATGAATTGGTCACCTTGACACGTGCCCACAAATGAAAGGACAATAGGAAACTTTCCCCTTGGTGAATGACGACTAAAGAACATAGGCAACTACTGGGCATAAAAGGAATGGACAAAAGGGAAAAGCGAAAACAACTGGCCTCTTACTGCGTGAAACTCCTAGAAGATGACTTTGCACAAGATGAAATTAAATGTGTTTGCCACATCCACTTGCAGCACCACCCAATCAAGATGGATATCCAAAATAGTTCAAATATCGTGCACCACCAGCTCACACTCGCCTTTAATTGCCATGCCAAACTAATGAGGTGACGTATGAAAAGAGAATGCATCATGGAATTGAAAACACAAGGTTTTGTTGACCAATTGGTAGAAGACCTTGCCCATTGCAATTGGTTTGATGCCATTCGAAAGTTTCGACAGAACCAAAAGCCTAACAACACCAAGGACACAAGCAATAGGCTTGGAAAGCGACCCATGGCCACATGGGAATTCAACTAGTGAAGCTGAATGAAACTACTAGCAAAATCCTTAGGGCCAAATGTATCCCAAAGATGCTAAAAAACCCGTGTCAAAAGATCCCCCTGCGAAAAGATGGGACATGAGCATGAAAGATAACCTAAGAGAATCCAAAGATAACTCTAGGTCTCCATCGAGTTGAAACTTCATCAAAGAATCAGGGCAAGGGGGAGGCAAAACCAAGAGGTGGAGAACCTACAAAGTTGAGATGATCTTTGAAGAAGCCAAGGTTGGGGATAAGGGGGCAAGGGCCCTCACCGCACGCACATACTTTCCAATATGTCCTAGAGTCAAACTCCATTCAAGCCACTTGGGGTGGGAGGTGGGGGGCGGTTGCAAAAGGCAAAAGAAGAATCCGAAGGGAGCATGGGTGCTGAAGGACCTTAGTCCAAAGTAGCCGCAAGCACTTGTGCTTGACTCTGCCTTTTTGATGTGACTGTAACTGTAGCACTTGGTGTTAGTGAAGGTGGTGATAGCTTAGTGGTAATTTAACATCAAATCTTGAGAAAACCTAGATTTGCAATTAAAATGACAATACCATGTAGGAGGTTTTTTTTAAAAGTGGCTTTAACTCAATTTTATATTGAGTACAAGTCTGTAGTGTTTAATAATTTGTTGTTGCAATCTTCAGCTAAACAACCCTCATCACCATCATCATCGATATAATTATGTAAACTCCCCTTTTGCAGAAGGGCTCCAAACACCCAACTTCCAAGTGCATGACTTTGTTCTTCTTCCCCCAACAAGTTTGACTTTCACTTCAATTCCATCAACCATCAAAAGAGGCAACTTCAAGCAATTGATGAGCTTTGCTTTGTGTTGTTTCAGAAAAGAAGGATGAGAGGGACTCACAAAGTGTTTTCATGTTTTGCATTTCAACAGTTTTCACAGCCACCAGTGTTGTCTGGTCACACTACAGCACAGTAATCACAGCAGTATGTCTGCTGCACTTGCCTCTTCCAGTTGATTTTGTACACAGAATTCTTGAGGCTCTTCTTTCTTGTAGAATGAAGCACATGGGTTGCTGCTGGTTCTGTAGAAAGAGAGAGTGCAGGTCCTTAATATCATGTGGCTTTCTATATCTGCAATACTCACCTCCCTATTCGGTAGCTCTGAACCTAGCCTCTGGGGCTCCACTGCTGCCTCTATTACCTGCAGCTCCATTGCCACCCCTATACCACTGAGAATTGGGCCAGCACTTCCCAGTTAACTACACTATCACAATATGACATGGGGGAAAAAGTAACCAACATGAATCTCTTCAGAAAGACTGGATCCATGGAAAAGTGTGTACTCCAGGATGTCAACTGCTGTTGTGCGACAATTTCTTGCTTGTTTCTAGAGTTTTTGCTGTATGGGAGACTGAATTGATTGGACTGTGTCCATGTGTAGAAAAATTAGAACCTGTTTACGTAAGTGCAGCAATGGCAGCAACAGGGATCTATCAGCTGTCATGGAAAATCAGGTAGGGCTCCATGTGTATACTTGGGTCTGGTTTTTCAGGAAGAAATTTCCATTCTCAGTCCCTCCCCTGCCCCTAAATTATGTCCAGCATCTTTCCTCTTGTCATGCATTAAGCCCTCAGTGATGCTCTAGCTTGATTTGGAACAGACATGGAAGACCAGCATTCTTTACATCAGAAAACAGTAATTTACTGTCATTGAGTTCGAATCTTCAAAAGGAGTACTTATTTTGACGGCTTCTCCAGATTTCCAGCTGTGGACCTTTCCAAAGCCCACTTTGTCCTCAAACATTATGCTCTCAAAAGTTCTCTGGGTTATTTCTCTTCTCTTCCTCATTCCTGATTTTCTTTTCCCCCTTGATTTCTCCTCTTGTATCTTCCCTTTCTTCTTGGTTACCTTGATCATCTCCTTCTCTCTAACTTTGTTGAACTGTTTTCAAACTACTAGTTTGAGTGATTTCTTAGCAAAGTTATGCAAAAATTACACTTCCACTCACCCTGACTCAGAGTTGTACCTGGCCACTGGACTCCCTTCTTTATGATCTAGAGGACATTGATGAACATTGTTGTCTTGAGATGAGCAAGCTGGTTAGGTTTGAGTTGTACTTGGCCACTGTGCTCCCTTCTTTATGGTCTAGAGGACTTTGATGAACATTGTCGTCTTGAGCTGTGCAAGCTAGTTCAGTTTGGTCCTCATGACCTATGAAAACACATGTTTTGAAAGGTGACTGCCTAATAAGAGTTCTTGGTCAATTGATTCTGGAGGCAAAGACTATCAGAATGTGCCTAAAGCAAAACTGAACAAGGTTTGAAAAGGGAAGTGCTAAATTAATTACAATTACATCTGGCTATCACCTTTCATCCTGAGTGTCACAGCTTTTCCAGGTCATGTGAGACAAACACCAAGTCGGCCATCTTATATCCACCTACACCTCTGATCCTATCTTTGTTATTTCCTGCATTGTGCATAGACTGAAGTGCAGCTGGGTTCATAGCAGTTAATGTTTTACATGCTGTCTCATGCTTTGCACACACAAACACACACACAATCTCTCATGTTTTGCACACAAACACAAACACTCTCTCTCTCTCTCTCTCTCTACATTGGCTCCCCCATGAAGAACAATACATACAGGCCAGATGGTGCTATAGAAGCTTCCTGTGGGTGAACTGCTGTCATCCAGCAGGCCGAAGAACTCCCATGTAGGGTTTCTAGGATCTCATTGCTGTTGAGAACTTTCTGCTCACAGAACAATTATATATCACAAAATCGGCATTGGCTTAAAATTTGTCATTGGAAATGATACATGGAAGAAAACCTCATGGGCCTCTGCACCAGCTCTCTTTATGATATCTACAGCTTCCAGAAAGTTAGCACTTAGCAACTGATAGAAAACTTGTGCTCATGGTAAAGTTAAATGTGTGTTCTTGCTAGATCAAAGAACCAAATCCCGTAGAGGGGACCTCTACAGCCATCAACTTTCCACATCCTAGCAATTCCATGTAAGTAAATCATCATGTCCTTGTAGACAACAGGTCTATCCATTAACCTATTTGATTGCTAATTAAATTTCTACTTCACAGTTTGTCACACACAATAGAAAAGTCCAGTAAATTGTCTGACCTTAAGTAGACTCTCACCATAGAACATACTGTCAATACTCATCCAGCAAGTAGACATTACTATCAAATGGCATAACCATGAACCTTCAGTGAGGGCGGGTGCAGAGAGGAACAAATTTAGACCTGGGTGATGCTGGATACAATACAGTCAAAATATGCAGTCATAATACATGAGACATTCCATTGAATTCCAGCAAATTACGGAAGCTAGTATGGAATTTTCAGGTTGGTGAGGATGTTGTTGTGCACAGGGTCAGCGAAGTGATCTAACAGATTCTGGAAAGGCCCAACACCAGTAAAGATAGCTTGAATGAAATAACCCAGAATTGCAAGCATGGCCAGGCGCCCATTCTTCACCTCTTTGAGCTTCAAATCCTTCAGCTCCTTCTCATTCTTGCCAAAGCCCAAGAAGTTGAAGAAAGGGCCACCTGGATATGCAGGATTCCCTGAGCCTCCCAAGAATTTCTCAAATCCCAAGAAGTACTGCTTACCCATTGATCCAGGCTTGTAATAATCCTGAGCTCTCCGGTGCTCTGCGAATCCCATGAGTGCAATCTCCAATACAAAGAGTGTATAAGGATCTGCCCAGTAGCTGTAGGTTCCCACTGGTGGGATCACTCCTGTCTTGAACCATGGGAGTGCGGTCTCCTGTGGAATCAACCCTAGTTTCCCTAGGATCTCGGGGGCAATTGCACCAGCAGCACCAAGCATGGCAAACCGCCCATTGATGATTTCCGCATATGACAGCCAGTTGGGGTCAATGAAACCTCCAGCACCATCTGGGTCTGACAGGCCCAGGGGGTCAAAACCAAAGTCCCCTGGCAAACTGAAAGCAAAAACCAGAAAAAAGGAAAAAAAACATTTGTCAGAATTGATGAAAGACAAAGTTCTGACTGTCTACTTCTAAATGAAGCAACACCATTCACACATGGAAATCTTCAGGAGCTCTCAAGAAATCTGCAAGAGCATTCACATATTGAAATCTTCAAGAACTCTCAAGAATTCTGCAAGTACATGCACATGTAGCATCTTTAAGAACTCTTCAGAGTTAAACCCCGAAGCTGGAGGACAACCAGCAGGCCCCATTTTTGAGAAGAAGAATCAGCAAAGGAGGAGAACTGCTCAAAAACTCATCCGAAGTCTGCAAGACCATTTGCATTAGAAATCTTCAGGAAATCTGCAACAACATTCACATACAGAAATCCTCAAGACGTCATTGTCGTCTTCAAAGATGTCATATTTAGATCAAAGAGGTGGAAAGCAATTACTCCCTATTCTCTGTGAAAACAGTGGAGGAAAAAGAGAATATTGTACCTGCCATCAAGATAAGAGAGACTTTGCTTGGAAGCAAAGAATAGCGCCCTGTTGGAGTCCTGTAACAACAACAACAAAATTCAGCGAACATTCCCTGCCCTGGCTGGCTTAGAATATGACAAAGACCTGACCCAAAAATAATATTTCAGACTGCGCAATTCACAAAATGGTGCTAGACCATGCTAGAAACAAGTAGCCGCGCCTACTCTGCCGCTGCTGTGCTGTGCTCTTTCAAAAATGCATCTCCTTTAACTGGACATTGAACAGTCCTTCACATTTTGTCAACATATAGAGTCTTTCAGGGATTTGTATCTTGATTCGGACTCGCAAACCAAAACAAAGAAAAAACGGAGAGTCGCAGGAACGAGGGTTTTGGAGTCTGACTTTAGTGGGAGAAGGTACACCAGAGCCAGCGCGCACGACCACAGAAGAACCTCGAGTTGAGATAGGTGGTAGCGGAGAAATGCACAGAGGCTTGCCTCCCAGCAGGCGAGATGACGAGCCCTGTGCACAAACTGTTATTGTGGCAGGAGACTGCAGCAGCGCCCTTGCAGCAATGACCGCCATCTCTACGATAATCCTCCTGCTGCAAAGTCAGGATCCTTACAACCACAACAAGGCGCTCAAGAAAACAGGACCACGCACACTACAAGCCACGGAGCTCCGAGTTATGAAACGGAATGCAAACGGAGTAGCTTCTCCTCTCTTCTCCCGCAGTGAAGACGCTGCAGTGTCCGCCATCGCTCAAAGCTTCGAGGGCGAAAATACGAAAACCAAAGAGAAAGCCCAGAATCCAGAGGCCATAAATTCAAACCACTTAAGACTGGACACATCAGAGATTTGGGGGGCTGGGGAGTGGCCGCCGTGTATGGAAATGGGTTTTGGGCCGACTTTACGCGAAACTGGCCTCTGGGTTGGCACCTTATCCGGACGCTGAGCCCAAAATCTGAAGAGCCAACAGTAGCCGTCGATGCGAACGGGATGTCAGATTGTGGCGCTGGGATGCCAGTAGCTCCGATTGCTGGGGTTTCGCCGGTCTTATCTTCGCCTCCTAGGGGGTTTCGCCTTTCTTTCGCCGTTAATTCTGTTCTTTCTGCAATTAGCTTTTTGGAGCGCATTTTTACCCATTTCTTTTGCGCACAGTTTTTATTTCCCTTTTCTATTTCTGTTACTTTCGCGGGTCCAAATCAGTGTTTTTTTTTTTTGTTTTTTGATGTGGCTAAGGTGACGATCATCCATATGCTGCTGATTTAGCCAGATTTTGCTATTACAAAATTGAATGGGAAAAGAACATCCTTATATATTTCTGGCTACCTACTTGAACCATGTATAGAAATCTGGAGATTTTTAAATATTTATATTTGGAAATTTGGGGTTTTTTTAATCATTGAACGTGTGATATAAGTTTTAAAAATTTTGTCGCCAAAAAAAAAGACTAGTCCAAATGGGACATAATATCCCAGAGTAAGCAGAGCGTAATATTCAGTACTCTATTTTATAATTTAATTTGAAATAAAATAATAGAAATGAATTTTGACTGATATTTAAACCTAGAAGTTAGACATGTTGTTAATTCAAATTTTTATTCTTCAACCATAAAACCATATCAATCCAATCCTTGAATTGTCCAATTGGGAATGAACGACAATGGGAATGATAGACCATAAAAGAATGTATTGCCTATAGATAGGGAGAGATATATCAACAGTAAAGATTAAACTATTTTGACGTATGTATTTAAAGCACTTGGAGAAATTTCCAACTGTATTTAGAGGGCACCTTACTCTGTTAATATCACTCCTTAGAATAGAGGAGGCTTCTTATGCCTATTCCTTAAGAGTGAGAGGGATCTTATGCCTATACATACACATAGACCTAATAACCCTTCTCCTCTTATGCATATTGATCTAATTATGTTTAGGTCAATGATAAGATTACTCATGGTTTCCAATAGGTAAAGCCCATGGGTGGGGGCCCAAAAGCCTCATCCTAGCGCCCCACCCCCCCATGCATGAATGATTATGACTAGTAGGGCTCTCATTGGACAGAATGCATCCATATGATGTCTTGTTGTTGAGACTTGGTGCTAGCAACATATAACCTCTAAGTTTGGTAAAACTATGAAATTTGATGTTAGATTTATTATTTTCTGTTTTACATGACTTTTGGGTGAGTTTGTGATTGTTGATCCCTCGTCTAAATTGGAGTCAAGCTTATGCATGAGCATGGAGGTTAGAACTGGAACTTGGAGAATGAAAAAAATTCTGTCTATAGTATGCAAAGTTTGACCTATATTTTAGGTCATGTTAGATCAATAATGGATGAATGTTTATGGGTCAGAAACTAACTATCGGAAGTTTAGGAGAACGAACCTTGATGATGGTCGCCCCACTCTCAGAGTGCATTGATTTGCTTTTGGTTTAATATGGTATCAATAACTATAGTAGTCATTTTTCATCTTATTTATGGATGAAAATTTGAAAATGCATTATACATCATATCAATATCTATGGGCAATGCACGAACTGTAAATGAACATAAGCCCATGATATGATGGTCTTTGAAAACTGCAATCTAAAATCATATATTATAATGAATGGATATCATGTGTGTGATAAAAGTCACATATTTGAAAAACAAGTTCCATTGTGTGGCATCAACAATAACTAATTAATTCAATATAAGATTATCTTCAATACATAATTCAAAAAACTATATGTTTGGACTACACCAATTCCAATCCATCCGAGTCTCTCATTGTAATAGCTTCTTAACTTCATTGATATTTAATGTAAGTTGATATATCAAATCATTTATCTTGTGATCACAAAACATCATGGTTCTACAAATGAAATACATGTGCTTGCAAGGGATGAGTTTTTCCTTTCTTTTTCAAACTTGTCAACATAAACACAAAGTCAGGACAAATGCAAATTGGGGATCACCCCAATTGTCACTTCGTAAGTCACAACTTTCACTCCACCATGAGACTTAAGTGAGTAATCCAAGATGAGGAACATCCTTCACTCGCAAAATAATAGTTGTTAAGTTTTTTCCAGATAGTTGTTTACTATCATGATCCTTTTTAGGTGGAACATGATGCATCGTTTTGTTGTCACATTTTGAAATTAGAATATCATCTACATTTGGATTTCCACCTCTACTTCCAGTTGTGCACACCTAGGAAAATGAAATCCAACCTCCTCCAATGATGCCATTTCAATGTGTGTGAGTTTTGTGCCAATGAAAACTAGCCACACATTTGGAACTTAAGGCTTGCCCTTCACAAAGTCTTGAACATCTCCCAACACACATCAATCCTTATCATTAGGGCAAAACCACATTGCTTTATACCTAGCCTCTTTGTTTGCTCCAAGTTTGAACCACTCATAAAACACAAGCGCATGGGTGTGAAATGAACATTTTGTTATTTTGGCTTCACATTTATGCCCTTTTGATTGGATGGTTGAATAAAGAACTTGTGAATTTGCAATTGTTTGTGCAATAGGGAAGACCTCTTGATTGTAAGTGGTTTCAAGAATATCCAAGGCCTCATGACCATGCCCATTTAATCTTGATGGAATTCCATGCCGTACATGGGAGTCTGAAAATTCAAGTGTAAAGTTTTCTTACACCCTTATGTTAGGATCTGATTACCGTGGCATTGAAATTTTCATTTTGTCAAACCGATATGAGTCTTGAGGGGAACCAATCATAATGTTGAATTTACTCTTACAAGACCCAAATCTCTCTTCACCTTCCAAGCCAATTGATTTCTATGCATAGGACTACCAAACATAAAACCTGCAATTGCTTGCATTATCTTTTTGGGGTCATCGAATTTATGTGGAGCTTTTAAACGTAATTTTGTATGATTTGGCCACATTCTTTCTAGTCTACCCATCAAATGCATCTTGTAACAAGATTATTGTTGGAAAGCCATGATTAGATTATCAAGTGTGGCACAAAAAAGGTCCTTACCTTTTTTGCCAAATTGTTGTCCCCAAGTGTGGTCAATTGTTTTCAACAAGTTGCAAATAAACATGTTGGCATCTTTGAAACTATCAAATCCTATGCATTTCAAACAAGATCAAATGTTCTAGAAAACATGTTTAATTTTGCATGAATTGCAAGATTCAATGAAGGGATGTAAATGTAGTACTTTTATAAGGGCCTTCCACATAAAAACTTGAGAATCCACATCCTTTGATTACATGTCACATACTATAATTGTCATGACTTTAACATAGTTTGGATCATAAACATGGCATGCCATGGTAGTCCAACCCAAAACATGTTTACAATAATCAAACATCAACCATGCTCCTTGTAAGCCTCCACTTGGTTGCATACATGCAACAAGATCGACTCCACATCCTTCACCTTCTATGGACATTTTTAAAAAAAAACTTTTGACTGACCTTGTCGAAGGAAGACATTATCTTGGATATAATCATAAAGGCAATGTCTCTTCAATTGAAGAATGTTATCAAGTGGGCCATGTCCAAAATTCCCATGTCTAAAGCTTGACACAAGATTCTTAATGTTGGGCGAAAAAAAAGTAAAAAATCTATCCATCAACCCATGAAGTTGTGTCCCTTACAATTTTGTTGTAGTTGGTTCAGTGGAATCGAACAAGACTTGGCTCAAAAATTACCTTATTACTAGCCATAGTTATAGTTGATGTGGTTACACTTGGATTTTGCTCAACCTCAAGCTTCATTAGTGCTTTTGAAATCACAATGGATTCACGATAATCACTAACTAAAACATGATGATTGCATGACCCAAAGTGGATGCATGCCTTGCTCATAATGGGTAGCCTGCTTGTGCACAACATAGTAGATCCTAGCATTGCAAAACACCATATAAGAAGGGGGATTCTTGTAATACCTACAAACAATTATTGAATGTGTAGGTGGGACATGTCCATGCTAAAAAACATTGTCTATTGCACCTTTTTAACAAACCTCATTGATTTTTCCATTTTGCATTTGACCTAGGCAATCTTCAAGCATGCAACACAAATGACCATCACAAGTTGTTCACCTAAATGTCAATGCATAGGCATTTTTTTATGTTGGTGGTTTTCATCGCACACCAAAGGTGACCATCATGTTTCCTATCCATACCTTGCAACTACTCTATCATGTTAGTTGTAGCAAGAGGGGGAGGAAGTTCAATTAAGATGTCTCCTTCAAACTATTGAGGCAAGAAGGTTACTTGAACAATTTTGAAGGTATCAAAATTGATGTTCCAAAATTCATTTCTAAAATTTGAAAACTTTTTCATCTTTTGCAAACAATCAATGGCACTACAAGTCTCTAAGTTGAACTCCTTGACCTAAATGGAAGGGAGGCAATAAAAGTAGGCAAAAATTGAGATGGTTTTCATCTATAGTTTGTTCAATTCTTGTTCCTTGGTTTGAAATAATTTTTTTGGTTTGAACCTTAGTGGCCATGACGTGGTGATGTGGAGCTATCACTTATTGTGCTACAACTACAATTTTGGTTTCCAACTTCAACTTTTTTGTTTTATTTTTGTTGTGCAAAATTTTGAGTCATGATAATTCAATCCTTGTTTGCTTTTCTTGTTGTAATTTATTACATACTAAAACAATTTAACAATCCTCATATCCTCTTCTGCCTCTTGATTTAAAGACCCATCTAGGTGTGGTGTTTGAAAAAGTGGGAATTCTCCTCTAGATGTTTCAGTAAATGGTACTAGAATCCTATTGGTCCCATATCAAACTTTTATATCACAAAATCATGTTAAGGATGATGGCCTATCATCTTGTCGTGGAATTTGAACAACCATAATATGTACCTATCATTATTGTTGTGAAGATGGTGAAGATGGTGGAGACCAAGTAGGTTATGGATATGGAAACACAAATTGTTATCTCTACTCCTACTATGGTTGTAAGAGATTTTCAGGTTGTGGAACATGTTGTCCACTAAGACCATCAACATTTGGTTCTTATTTAAGAGCTTGTTATATTTGATGGACAAGTTCAGGTGACAAAGGTTTTTGTGCTTCATCCTAAAGTTGTTGATGTCTTGTAATACCATAAAATGTTAGTACCTTTGGGTTGGTTGTTCCTCTCATTTGCCATCTCTTCTTGATATGTAAATGCATATCCTCTTTTTCTTCTTCCTCAAAGTCCATTGCATCCTATTCTCCCATGTTTTATTTATACCTCTTTAACTTTAGATCTTGCCTTAGAAATCGGTTGGATGATGTAAAAAGACTTTTTTTTTTTGCAACTTGTCTTTAAACTTTAAACCATTAGCTTCAGATGTTGAAAATTGCTATGCTTTAATAGGTGTTAACTCTGTTGGCATTTGTAGGTTGGTTTTTAGGAAGAAATATTACATCAACACTTCAAATTTGACCAATGTAAAACATCCTTTTTAACATCAACCTTGATTACACCTTTCAACATCTTGGTTTGAAATGTTTTCCACCTAAGTAATTATTTGTTCAACTATTTGAACATGGTATTTGCCTAATTATAGATTTTCCTTTAACCATTGTCATAATAAAGATAACATTCCTATTACTAAAACAATAAACTTTATTTCTTTGATACGTTATTTGAATTAATGTAGGAAAACAAATGTCATAAGATGTTTTCATCTTACTGACACTCCATTATTTTATATTGATGTAAGCTCCTACCAAAACAATTCATTGAAGCACAACTTTTGTTCTTTGTAACCAATGTTGGAAATCTTGAACACACATGTGATTATATGTTTCTTTACAACTAATATTTTTTTCCTTATTCGAGCATAATTGTGTCCTCTTTGATCTAATAGGTAATGAAGAATTTTATCAACAGATGATGGCATGAAACTTTCCAATCAACCTCAAACAAACTTACTAACTTGACTTTCAACGCCCATGTCTTTTCCTCTTTTCCCATTTTAACCTAGGTGGTGATCCCTTCTAATTATTGAATATATGCTTATTCTATGGGTGAAAAAATCAACAGCTCTAGCTTGAGCGATGAAGAGACCTACTATAACTATATATTATAATGTTTTCCTTGAAGTTCACAAAATTTGAATGGTTAAGGTTTGCGGAACTTGATATAGATTGTTGCTTAATTAAAGGAATAAAGGTTGAAGTTGGTGTTGAAGATGCTAATTGTTTCAATTCTTGAAAAATCTAAACTCTACCTAATCCTCAAAAAAATTTAGCACCATAGTTTCTAGCACACTTTAAAAAGTTGAAATATTTTGCTTTCTCAAAAATCATAATCATTTCGTTACTTTGCTTCTTATTCGCACTAAAGTATGTAGATTATTTTCAATCTTCCTTTTTGGATCATAATCTAAAGAAGATGGGGAATAAACTTGGAGTGGTTGCGAATTTTCAAATTTGGAATGGGAAGCTTGATTTGCTTATGTCTGTAGGTCTCTTACATCAAGTGCTTCCTAATGTTACAACTTTTTAATCATGAATAAGATTTCTTCTCACTTTTTTTTCTTGCAATTTAAATAGTTTATCACTAAAATTCTCTTCACTCATTTTGATGAGTTGGAACACAAAAGAGGTGATTGAAAATGATTGTTCATAAACATCTTCATGACAAATTGGTGCCATTAACTCCCATGCCCCCTAATTTGTCACTTTTCCTTTTAGGGTTTTGTTATTTGAAACATTATGCACGTTGCTACTATCTAGCATTGAATCCAAATTAATATCATCCACATCCACCATCACAAAAAATATGTCTACCTTCATTATGGATTTTTCATCAATCTATTCAATTTGTACTATGTAAATTGATTCCTCATCATTGTCTTTTTATTTGTTATCAACATCAACATTTCTCTACCCTTCCCAATATATTGGTTTTAGACGATCTGTGGTCTATGTTTAGTCATTTGAAAATTGGTAAGGTTTTAATTTGTTTGCATGAACACAAGATTTGGATCAAATTTATCCATGGTGATTAAAAAAATAATGTTGTGTGGTAAGCACAACTACATTCTGTACAAACCAAACCTGATGCGCTCCCAAAGCTCTTTGATAGATTCAAATGTGAATATGAAATGAAAACAACGAAAGAGTAAAGAGTTGGGGCATGCTCCCTAGTTTGCAGCACTTTGGGGGTAGAGGGGTGTGCTAGAGCTCAGGGATGGGGACTAGGAAGAGTGACAAGCATCAACTACTCACACAGACTTGCACAAACCAAACAACAAGTTGGTTAATGCGTAGTTGCTACATTTTAGTGTATGGATGAACCAAACACAAACTCACAAGATTCACCACGGCCCAAATTCGGGGGAAGCCACCACCTTCCCCCTTATAGTATACTTTGTGCCTGGCCACGAGACTAACACCCAAATGTCATTTTGTCTTGGAATGGGTGTTTTGAAATTCCCACATTTGGGATTCCCACGACTTTGGGGGCCCTAAACTTTGCGTGTAGACCTTCGATTGAGATGACGTTTGAAACAACGTTGTAACCTTTGTCAAAAGCTTTTCAACGATATGTTGCGCACCACATGCACGTAAAGAAATTGGGGCGATTCTCGACTTTTAGTGGTCAAAAATCAAACTGCCAATTTGACTCTTGACTTTTCTTTTGGCCATAACTTGTGTTTCAAGTGTCCAAATGGGTCATGCAAACCCATTTTAGATATATGTGTTCTAAGAGCTTTTCAATGGTATAAGGAACTTTTTAATCTAATGGGTTTTGACCCCTGCAATTTCTTTCTAAAGATTCGAAAGTCCATTGGGATTCTAACTCCCAAAATGGGAGCTCACTTGGGAGTGTGAGGGTTTGTTCCCTCGCACTCTCTTGCATTGTCGAGAGCATGAGATGTGACTCCCGGGCTTCCCTCTTGGCCCGCACCTTTGTAAGCCCTTGCCTTGGTTGCGAGCCCAAGGCTAGGGTTGTGATAAAACCACTTCCTAGTAAATTTCCCAAGATGTGTTTTCTATCCTTTTGGAAACCAAAGTACATGATCTCCAAATTTGAATTTTATTGGATAATTTTGCTAATTCCATAGAACATGGTTCCACTCTTGATTCCCAAAATTTTCTTTTACTAGTAGTATATTAGTTTGTAGTTTTTCTAAGTTTGTTAATTTGTGAATGAATATTCTAATAAGGTTTGTGTTTATGTGGTTAAATGTCAACTTAACATATTCTATGGGCATTTAAAGATGCAATTTGTACACGAAATGATATGGTGTATACCCTGTAGGTACCTTATGAACTATTACATATGAAAAAATATAGTTTGTAAATGTTCATTGCAACCTGATTTATTTTCATTAATTAACTAAGTAATGATATTAATAATGAACTTGTTAGATGAATTTGCTTGCCTAGTTCTTTATGGATAATAAGTGGTAGAACTAACACGCTTCAACATAAAATGTTCAATTAGATACTTGATAACATCATTCATAAATGAACTATTTGATTTGTTGCTAAGGTCAATGGATAGCCAAACCTAATCATAATATATTCATAAATATTTCTTGCTATGACAACAACAATATTTATCCTAAGTGTCTTGGCCTCTACCCATTTGGTAGCATAATATGTGGCTACAAAAATAATTTGTTACATGTGAATCATTTTCTTAGTTTGTTGGTTGAATAAAATCCAATCCCCATTTCATAAATGGTTTTTTTAGTAGAGTAGTGACCAACTTAGTTATATTTTATGTTCCTAAACCTCCAACTTGTTAGCAAGCATCGCTTGATTTTCTAGCATCATTGAATAGTACAAGCCACCAATATCTTGCATCAAAGATCTTTTTGGCAGTTATGTCCATTGCAAAATGGCCATTTGTAAAACCTTCATGGAGTTTCCATAATATCTTGTGTGTTTCTTTTTTGGTTACACATTATCAAAATTTGTTATCCTAGCCCATGTAGTACAATACTCCATCATGTATAGCAAAAGGTTATATTCATTTTACTAACCTTTGTTTTTAAATGTTGGTCAAAATTATAAGCATATGTCCTATTTGCAAATAATCCTTGATTGCTTCTAACCATAGTAGTTGTAACTAAAACATTGTTACGTCTATGGTTTAATTAGGTACCTGAGTTGGTTCTATAGTATTTATTAGCTTTAATAATGTGTCTACCACTACATGGGTACATCCTGATTTGCATAATATAATGAATTCATACTCTATAAATATAAATAACCATCTAGCAATATGACCTAAACCTATGGTTTGTTCATTAGATAAACCAAAGCCATATGGTCAACATAGAACACAAACTTATTACCAAATGTTTGAACTTGTGGAGTGCGAATACCATTGCTAAAGTTTCATGCTATGTGGTATTGTAGTTTTTTTATGCTCTATATTTAAGAATCTATAAACATAGACAACAAGTTGATCATGTTTTCCTATCAGATTATGTGCTAGCATATAACTTATGTTTAATAAGGATGCATTTATATGAACATGAAATTTTATATCCCAATTTAGAGATTTTCGAATAGGTGCTTTTATATACTTTTGTTTCATCAACTCCCAAGCTGCTTAACATTCCGGGGTTCACATAAGCTATATATTTTGTTTAATATATCAAATTTTGCATCTATAAAATTGAACCATTTTATTGAATATCTGAATCTATTGTGGATTTATGGGTACATTCATATGAAATATGGCTTGGATTCTTTTAGGATCTAATAGTTTTCCTTCCTTTGAAACTACAAACCTTAGTATCATCCCTTAAAATACCATAAGGGCATGTTTATCTAGGTTTAGACTAATCCCCATTTCTTTACATTTATGGAAACATGGTGTAAACTTATCCAGATGAATATCCATGTCATTGTACATAGTGAAATCATCTATAAAAATCTTCATCAATTTGTCAAGATAATTTTTAAAGGCTCTACTTTAGTAAATAGGAGGTCCATTTTTCATTTCAAAAGGCATCATTGCCCAAATAAAAGCTCCCCAATTTGTTACAAAGGTTGTATTGTACATGTTTTCTAGTGTTATAAATATCTGGTGATATTTGAAATATCCATCAAAAAGGGAATAGGCATCATGCTTTACAATTATGTTCATAACCTCATTTATAAAAGGTAATGGGCACGAGTATTTCTTTGTGGCTACATTTAGTTTTATGAAGTCTACACATATCATAAACTTTCCATTCTTCTTGAGAACTACCACTATTGGTGATAACCAAATACTTTCTTCCATAGGTTCTAACTTTTATAAATCCGATTGTTAATAGTTTGTTTATGTTTTGTTTAATAATTGCAGCATAGGTTAGATTCACATTATACCTGGCCTGATGTGTTGGTGAAATCGTATTAACCAACTTAATACAATGTTGTGCCAATTCCAGAGGTATGCTTTTCAAGTTTTTATAAATCCATGCAAACATGTCCTTGTATCCCAACAATATTTTTAAAAAATAACTCATGTTCTCTTCAACCCAAGGATGTTATCTTGTGAATGCGAGTGGTGAACACATGAGCATGAACAAGTGACCCAAGGAATTTTTTTCAAGAATATTCTGTTGATGTCAACATAATACACTAGAAGAAAATTGGGTTTTTGCAACCAATCAATTTGTAACTACTTGCAACTATTTGTCATTTGCAACTAATGTTAATTATTTCTACAATTATTTTTTGGATTTGGTCATGCTTGCAACTATATTCCAACTAACTTGTGACTAATGTTTTCGTCATCCTTTCATTTGGACAATTTTAACATGTTTTTCATTCAAAAAGACCCTTTTATGTACCATTAGTTGTGAATGTGTCCGAATAAATAACAACCCTCTTGGTATTCAAAGTGTATTATGTGTATTTTAAGGTGTATGGGTTTACAATGGTGTACTAAATGTAATCTACCCATTAATATATGATAATATATTACAATGTACATGTGTATAATACGGGTTATATATAGGTTATATTTTCTACACAAATTATTGTTAAATTTTCAATCATCAAAATATTCTAGCAATTCAAAAAATGATTCTAAAAAATGCATAATTATCACAAAATCATTATAATTATAGTAGTTGTACATTAATTACATTAATCATTCAATTTATGATTGAACTTAATATTCATAATTTCTAATTTATATTCAAAATATTCACAATAAGTTTATTGTAATTAAAGTCATTGATATAATTATTGTAATTATATTAATTTCATGACATTAAGTTACTTATAATTTCAAATAAATCAAATATATTCCAACATGGACTATTATACCAATTATTTATATTTGTTGAATAACAATAACAATATTACATATAATTTATAATTATTATAAGATACTAGTAACTACTTTTCTTTTACATTAATTATAATAGGCACATAATTTAAAATTCAACTTATGTTTTTGAAACAAATATTTCTAAAATTAAAGTGTTGCCACTAGAATTAAATGAATTAATTTAACTTGAGGAATTGTAAGAATTATATTGTAGTATACTAGAATATCTAATTATGTATTTACAATGTATAATTGCTACATTTGTTTTTACTGAAAATGTCTTTTTTAAAAATAAAATAATTTACTTACTATTTATTACTTATTGATAATAAATAAATATTATTACAACATAGATTTTCACATTAAATAAAATGATAGTTCCCAATCATAAAAAATAACTATTTTACATATTTACAATACTTATATTTTAATAATAACAATTAAACTTCATATCAATAACTGAGAAGTTATGTCCTATAATTAAGATTTTTATTACAAAATTTTCTAATAATCTTAAAATAATGAGCAAAGTTGATGTCATTATTTTATTTTTAAACAAAAAAACACTAAATAATTGTATGCATTACTAATCATTTACTTATTTACAATAAATTGTTCATATATAAACATAAAATTTTGTGGTAATAATAATTATTCTATATTAACATAAAACTATTTAAAAATCATTGTGGTTATTTAAATTATTTGTAAGTTAGAATTACAAGATTTGCATAATTATTTTATAATTGAAATTAAAAATTCATAGTCTATTATATATAATTTATAACTTTAGTTCTTATTTAAATTTTTAGAATAATCATAATTGTATAAAAATTATTAATGTAATGACCATAACTAAATGGATTGTAATATAGTAAATTAAAATATTTATTCTTGTAAATATTTATCCATAATAAATAGTCAATAAATAAATTTAAATGATAATATTTATTAATTATAAATTACACCATATAATTATTGTTACAACATAGATATTTATATTATGTAATTTATATCTGATAGTAAAAGAAATCCATTACTGTAATTAATGTAACATTACTTTAAAATCATTGTAATTATTTTAGATAAGAATTAATTATAATATTTTCATAATTATTTTTTAATTGAACATATTTATTCGCAATCTGTAATTTGTAACTTTAAATCTGAATTAAAAATTTGGAAAAAACATATGTAGTTAAAATAATTATTGTAATGATTATGATTGTAGGATTTATTATAAATTATTAATATTATTCATTACTTATCTATGATAAAATATTTTTTTAGTAAATTTTTAGTAATTAGTAAAATAATGTATGTTCATGATATTATTGTATTTATAATTAGTAATTACCAATAGAAAAAATCATTTATTTGACTAATAAATGTTTTTTTATAGTAATAAATTTAATTATAGTGGGTAATTACTGTAATTAATTTAGTATTATTTTAAAAATAAATACTTTGTGTAGGAATTTATTTTCTAATAAAATTTTTGATTCAATATTTATAATTTGAAAATAAAGATTTATAATAGTTATTACATTTTTATTATAATAATTTATTTTTAGAGTAATTATATTATTAATAATTCAACCAGATTTTTAAAAATATTTTATTTATTTATTTATCTATGAATTATGTATTGAAAACTTGTGAAATTAGATAGTTATTATAAATATTAAGAAAAAATTAGTTATTTAAGTAATTGATAAATGAATACTTAATATTTGTAATGTATAATTTTTATTTTAAATATGTGTGAAATTGAATAATTATTAATTAAATGATTATCTAATTATCGAATTGTGTTCTTTAAAATTTAAAACCTAAGAACAAAAGGTATGAAGAGAGTTTTGGGGTTGCAACTTAATTTGTGAGTAAGTTGTAATTTCAAAACTTATCCCATATTGTTTGTTTTCCATTCCTATTTTGAACACTATATAAATAAGGGTATGGTCATCAAGTTACATATTTAAAAATTTGTGCACATGGGATGAGTCAATCAAAAGGCTTAATTCAAAACAAAAAAAACCATGTATGTACAATTTTGAATTACCTACCTCCCCAACCTACTTAACTACCTAATTAAATAGGTACCTAGTTTGATTTATTACCTAGGATGACTTATGTACCTATCTACTTAAACACCTACTTATATGAGTAGGTATTTAACCTAAGAATGAAGACCTACCTATATATCTATCATTATATTTAAGTAGGTAAATAGGTATGTAGCCTAAGTTTGTGCCCCTACTTACATACCTATTTAGGTACCTACCAACTTAATATTAATATTTTTTATGAAATTCATTTTAAAATGCCACATGGCATATTTTCATTAGGCCATGTGTCATCATATAAGATCATCCAAACATTTGAATTGAACATCCTAGATTATTTCACAATAATAATAATAATTTAAATAACAAATATTGGGACAAGTGGTAGCACATCATTTACTCTCAATTGTGACCAAAATAGTTGCATCTTACTCATATATGACAATATATGTATAAAATGGATTCAAAGGATGACTTTGTATTTGTTGATTTTTCTTTCATCCAATACCTTTTGTTGTTTGTGACTAATATCACATGCAACTTGTTCAAGGCAACTAAATGGATTTTAGTTGTAAAGACCAGTCAAAAATTTGTTTTTCCTTTAGTGATATTATTTGACACATAAGACAAAATATTTGGTGACGTGGAAAAATATTTTGCCACTTGTCATGGATGAATGATTTTTTTAGTTTAAAAAAAATGATAAATAAAAAAATGAATTTTCAAATGAATGTTGGCAACAAAATTGTTACGAATAACTAAAAAGAAAAAGAAAAAAAACATGGAATAATTTCATGTTGGCTTATCTTGAAACATACAACAGACAAAATGTCGATGCAATATTTCAAGGTCTACTTCATATTTCCCTAGCATGAATTTTTGTAACATCTAAACTAGGCATATTTGCAATCAAGGTACCATTTTTTTGCCACATGATTCAAGGACTTTGTTTTTATTATCTTCCAAATACAAAATCTAAATGGAATAAATTTAAATGAAAGATATTGGATAATTCAAATTATGATCATTTTCATGGTGGGGGTGGTTTTTCACATGCATATGTAATTATGCACAAATATTTTGTTAAAGAATTAGAAATGTAGAAAATGAATACATAAGCATTTATATACAACTTAACATGTTTCCTTGCATGAAAATTTCTTGCACATTTTACTAGCATTTAGGGTCACAAATTTTAAGTGTAGTGAATAGAAATAATCAACCAAATGGAAAAAAAGGAATCATTTTGCTTATAGCCCTTTTAAAATGGATTTTGTAGCCTTCCAAATTCTTATATCCTACATTATTTAATCAAATGCAATATATGAACATTTCCAAACATAAATGTATGCATTACTTATCCATGAAAGAAAAATGAAGTCAATTGCATTGTTTAATACATTCCTTTTGATTCCTTTTAGACAATGATTGCAATTAAAATAAGGATTCAAATTGTTTAAAAGTACTCAAAAGGACATCAATATTATATCCAATTTATTATTGGATTTTTTTATTAGATTAACATGACATCATTCTAATTATAGTCATATACCAATCCACTATAATCATGAAATATAAATGTTATAAAAATCCAAAATAATCCTTTGTAGTCCTTTTTTCGTTAGACCATCCTTTTGGGTACCTTGATTGTGAATATGCCCAACCATTTAAAAGTTTAAACTAAATCCAAACTAGTGGCATATAAACCTATTGAACCACCAATAGGTATTTGATAATCCATATTCTACCATTCACCACGAAGAAGCATGTGCCCATTAGGAATTGAGACAATAACATGTAGTCATTAACAATTTACATTATTTATACCATTTCAAGTTATTTGTTATTTCATTCACATTCTCAACCTCTTGCATCTAGCACCATTCTTGTGCAACTTGTACAATCAAATTGCATCCCCCTCCCCCTTCTATTACCAATTTTCCCAATCTATACTTGAAGTTGCATTTATTCCACCCTTACCACCTAGTTGAATACTTTCCATTTCTATTACATCTTTGCATTTATTCCACTATTGTTGCCTTATATGCCATTGATTTACATGGACATTTGACAATATTGTCTTTGTTCAATTCAACATAACTATAGAAATCTATCAAGGTTGATGCGCCATGTGTTGAAGCAAAAATGTTTTTTGGCACCTTTATTAAGAATCAGACCTTTGGTTATGCTTGACCCAAGGGTTAGAAAGGGTCTACATTGTTAGGTTGGTGTAATGTGCGATGTAGTGCACTTTGATTGTAAATGGTGCTACTTTAGACTTGAATTTTGTAACAACACCAGTCTATATGCCCATGAACATCGTAACCTCGTCAAATCCAAAACATGTAAGCTTGTTAGTGACCTATTTTATTGTCAAAACATGTATTTAATTAATTCCAAACTTTGGAAAAGTTTGAAAATAACTTAAAACAATTTGGATAATAAAAACAATTTCAAAATTGCAAATTGAATTGGTGACCAACAAGCTCAATGCATATTATAATGCAATTTAGCTTGGTATCGGATGTGTGTGACTTATTTCCAAGCTTCCTAGGCATAAATATAAATCATGGAAGGGAGGTTTGGATCTACATCTCATTTTCATGGTTGGTTAATTTTCATTCTATAGAGTGCATGTGTTGATCAACACTGATTTTTTTGGCCTTTTATTGTGCTTTCCAAATGTTCTAGGCAATTTCCTTTATGCTTGGCATTAGGCTATGTTGTTTTTGTATTCAACCATTGGATTTTATTTTTTGCATTGGCATATGGTAACATCTGGGTTTGCATGCTTGGTTTTAATGTGAGTGGGTTGTGTAGGTCTAAGCTGTGCTGCAGTGGGCAGGATCCCCAAGGATCGGGGTTCAAACCCCCCTCAATTCTTTGGGTCCATGTTGTTTGCTTAATATTTGGTTCATTTGAATCTTTTGTTGTTTCTTGTTTTTCATACTGTCATTTTATGTTGTGTTTCTCCATGTTGCACTATGGCAATTTCCATCAAAACATTGACTTGAAGCCACATTTCTTTTTCAACCTTAAGTTAATTGCTTTAATTTCTAACTCATTGTCACTTAAACTACTAATGAGAAGCATGGTTTCGCCAATAAATTTTATAACATGCTTTTTAGCCTTGCTGTCCAATTTAACTTCTTAAGTGACTAGGTAGGTGCAATTTGTCTCCACACAAAAAATGGTGGCCACTTTGCACACCATTGAGATGCTTGCCTTGCCAATTAAGGCATCCATTTGGTCTATTGTAGCCGGCTAGAGACCTTGGCCTGTTGAAAGAAAAAACGCTGTATACAGGCAGGGTTAATAAAAAAAGAAAAAAAAGAAAAAAAAAAAGGGAGTCTCTGCACTAAACCAGTTTCTACTTTTTCGTTCTATCCATCGGACGCTCTTGGTTTGCTTGCTTTGCGCGATTGCTGCTGCCCTGCATTAGCCCATCGCGATACGCGCTTTTGAATCTGCGTTGCTGCCCGACGACGTTTGCTGTCATATCCATCCATCGCCATTTTCCTTCGTTTGAATTTTTTTTGCAGTTTGCCCAATTGCTAACAACATCCCCTTTCCCATCATCGTCATCTTCCTTTTCTCCCTGAATGTCCAAATTCCGTTTCTTCTTTTGTCCGCTTCTCTTGTCGTTCTCTGTTTTTTCCTCCTCCTCCTCCTTGTTTTGTTTGTTCATGAAACTTATGTCCGTATTCTTTTTTAATTCATCTTCTTTCTTTTCGCCGTCGTTAGAAGTGAGTACTCAGAGAGAGAGAGAGAGAGCTTGCGGCCGGCCGAAGCAGCGTTGTTGCATGGAGGAGGCGATAATATAGTGTAAAGCTCTCATCTCGTCCTCTTCGTTTCGGCTTGGTTCATCATCTGCTGGTATCTCTCTCTCTCCATGCTTTTGAACCTTGCCCATGATTTGGTTTTCTCCTTCGGCGCTTTCTTTCTTCTGTTTGTCTTTCTCGTAATCTGTGTTGCATGTCCGTCGTAGCTGTTTCTTCTTTATCGCAAACATCTGTTTTGGAAAGATTCTTTCTGTTTCTTACGCCTAGGAGGGAGGGAGGGAGGGAGGAATGAAGGAAGGCGGGGTGGGGGTGGAGGAGGAGGACGGGGTCCGTCCTAGGCTGGCTGCTAGGGCATGTTGGTGTTATGTATAGGGGGGATTTTTGTGATCTTTTCTGGCTGCAGATTTCGGGGAATTCCGTGTTGTGAGGGATTCAATACTTGTAAACTTTGTGGCTGCTTACAGTCTGATGATGTCAGGGATTACGAATCTTAAAAAGTTGTTGACTTGATCTATTGTGGTGTTTGTTTAGGAGCTGGCACGCCTTTCAGTCACCACAGGAGCGGTCGTTTCTTGAGATTTATCCCAGACAGACAATCCTCGGGTGGTCCCTGCCTCATCAGCTTTGTTTTCAGGTGGATTTGTGTGGTAATTGTGTGATACAGTAGAGGCTCAGTGTTGTAGTAGTGTTGTGCAAGCTTGTCCACTGTGATTCATGGGTCATGATAGACCTTGTCTGGGTCATAAGGATATACTTTGCCTCCTTGGAAGATGGTGCGTTCAGCTTTGTGCTTGTGAGAGGATTTTACTTAGATTGTCCTGGATGATTAAGTCCAGGACAGTTTGGCTTCTGAGAGCTGTTATCATAGGAAATCTGGCATTTTCTCTTAGATGATTCCCTTATGTCCATCTCAGGCAATGCCTTTCCTCCTTTTGGTTCTTTTGTCTTTGAGGATTGAAGGGATTTTCTAGAGGTATTGATAAGCTGTTGTCAAATCATAAGTCCAACTCCTGGAGTTTGGGGCAGGTGTGACACCATGATGTGACCTGCTCCTTGACCCCACCTTGCCTTGTAATGCATTGCACATTGCGTGAACCACTCCAGGCAAGCTTGGCCTGGGGTGTAGGGGCTAAGTGCTACAGCTACCACTGGTCCAGAAAGTTTGTCACTCTCTCCTAAATAGGAGTTAGGGTTGGTGTGCATGTTTTGATGTATCATTTGATTGTTCTTATTGTGGATGACTGAACAGTTATTACTCTCTGTAATTTTTGTGTAATCTTTTACTCTTAGCTCTGTGCTTGTTCATATGATTGAGTCTATACTTGGGTCTTTTTGAAGCATTTGTTGAGACTAGTGTGTACTTGTGTTCGTGTGGCATATCTTTGTTTCTGTGTGGTGACTGATGATGTTTTTACCACAGAGCACAATAGGGAGGGCAAAGCAAGATGCCCAAAGATCCTAGCAGCCACTCTTTATTGTCACCAAAGTCACAGGGTGTGCTGTCCAAGCCTTATTCTAGTTATGGCAGAGGAGTGCCAAGCTCCTTAAAGTTTGTGGAAGACAATGAATGGAAGGCAGAGTGGGAGGAGGCCACTTGCCCCATTTGTATGGAGCATCCACACAATGCAGTTCTGCTAATCTGCACATCTCATGACAACGGATGTCATCCATACATGTGTGACACCAGTTACCGACACTCAAACTGCCTTGATCAATACAGAAAAGCGCATGACTCTTCATACAAGACCCAGGGCAGGACATTAAGTGGAGCTTCCAGCTTCTCAACCCATGAAGAGGTGCCAAGAGATGTGGGAAGGACTTGGGAAATAGGAGCAGGGAATGAGGTTTTGGAGGAGGAGCAGGTGGATGGAGAAATGTCTGCAATACCATTAGGGTTGGCTATGCGAGGTGTTGAGGCAAGAGGTTCTGAGTTTATGAGCAGAGGATCCGTAATGGAAATTGATTTGGCAAGAGATGGTGCTGATGGAAGTGTGTCATTGGAGCTCTCGCAAGGGGCTGCATCAGGTGCTGAGGTTGATATGGGGGACTTGCTTTGTCCTCTTTGCAGAGGTAAAGTGGAAGGGTGGAAGGTTGTGGATGCAGCCCGGCAGCATCTCAATCGCAAGATACGGAACTGTGCACAGGAAGCTTGTGGATTTAGTGGACCTTATGAGGAGCTGCGTAAGCATGCACGGGGCATTCATCCATCAGCTCGTCCATCTGATGTTGACCCTGCAAGGCAGAAGGACTGGCTGCGATTGGAGCGGCAAAGGGATCTAGGGGATGTGCTGAGCACCATACTATCAGCCATGCCAGGTGCCACAGTTCTTGGGGATTATGTGGTTGATGGTGGCAATGAAGATCATGAAGATGAGGAAGATGGGAGTGATTTTACTGGTGATGAGGGCAATTGGTGGACGGTGTTTTTGTTGTGTCAGGTGTTTGGGCCAGCATCCATGGTGGGGGCAAGGGGGCTACCATCTTGGGTCAGAGGACGGTACCGACATTCTGGAACCAGCTTGATGAGAGGGCCATTATGGGGGGAGAATCTGCAAGGTAACAGTGGGAGTGGGGGTTGGAATAGTGGCCTAGGAGTGAGTGCTAATGTGGATGGGGGAGCAGGGTTAACAAGTCGAAGGCAGAGGAGCTGGCAGCAAGGAAGAGGATCTGTATTGTAGAGTTATCAGTTATTTCTGCTTTTGTGAAAGTTGATTCTCCTCTCCTTGATTAAACTCTGGTTTAGAAGCTCATCAGTGACAGGAAATTGCAGAACAATAGGTGAAGATCTATTTAATACTGCAACAATATCTACACTGAAGGGGTCTCCTGTCAGCAGGTTTATTAGCTTTCATTTTGGCAACTGCAATCTTCTCTTTTATATATTTGATGATCTCTATCATTTTCTTGTTGTTTACCTTGACAGTGGGAAGACACATCTAGGAACTGTAGTGGAAAGGCCTTACAATGGCCTAGTACTTGTGAATTTCTCTTTGAGGTGCCTGATTAGGATTACTTGCTCGGATGGGACTTAGAAGTTGAAAGAAGAGGATCGTTCCTCCTACAATTCATCACAGTTCATTGATTTGAATGCTCTAATAACAACAGCATCACTGACAGGCTCTGAAAGCTTTAGAAACATCACATGTTACATGTTGACTTCAATTCTCTGACAATTTTGTATAGAACAAGTTTATTGATTATGTTCTTGTTTGAATGTGCTGTTGGTGATGTTGGGACTGGTTCAGATTTTTCTGGGATCAACCAAGCATCTTGCAGAGCTATGCTTCAGTTTATTCCTGCCTGGACTTAAGAGTGCAATCTTTCTTTCGTGGTTGAACCATTGCTGGCTTATGGGCAGCAGTTAGTAGGCACCTTGAAATTTTTGAGGGAGTCGTTTATTTTGAATTTTGGAAACAATCTCCTCTTCATTTACCTGTAAATTCTTATCTCTTTACATGTATCTGTCTGGTCCTCTAACTTTTAATACAAGCATTTTGAATGACTGCAATACTCAAATCTTTCTTCTCATTTCATCCCTGAGAATTGTTATACAAAGTGAGCATATCAAATATTGCTATGCAATCAGTGGGCTTTATCTGCCATCAATATGAAGTATAATAGCAACTCCAAAGAAAGGCAACTTCAAATTGCTACAAGCCCAGAATTAAGTGTTTGTTTGCTGTTTGATTCTACGTTCAGATGAACAATGGTTGGGTTTGATTGATCGGGAGAATTTCAGTGGGTGCTGGGGTGCTGGACACTGAAGGAAAGTTTAACCTCTGTTTCTTTACTAAGTATGCATTTTCCTAAGATCTACACTTTCTGATATTGTACATGCCAGGCAAGAAGATCCCTTCTAGTTTTCTCCACAAGCTCTTGTCGTCTTTTCTCAGCCGTGTCATCATCCCCTTCTGCAGGTGGTGGTGGTAGCAGTGGTGGTTGTGGCGGAAAACATTTTTGTGCTGTGCACATTACTGTGACATCCTGCATAGCTGCCTCCAATGTCTCCTTGAAAACCAGGTCTGCTAATTGAAAGCCCACCTCCCCAATCTCCACACTGAAATCCAGCCACTGAAACTCCTTTCGTGTGAAGTCTTTCTGGAGAATGATGTACAGAGCATTGTATGCATCTGCTAAAGGGCATTGTAAGTCTTGTAACTCATTCCAAACCTGTCGAACCAAAGGCTGACCAGCACATGGCCTTCCCAAGTCCCGTGTGCCCCATGGCTGAGGGCTCAAAATTGGCTCTATCTGTCTTTGCAAAATTCCATTCACACAATCAAACAAGAGTTGTCGATCAACACCCAGTTTGTAAATCCTCTCTTGCCGACTTCCTGGCTCTCTGTTCTCCAATGTCATTAATCCCTTCAGCTGAAAGTGGTCCTCTGTTTCTGTGCAGACATCATCAATGCCCATCTCATTGATGATGCCAGAGCTGGCCTCTTCTGTAAGTCCAGACATGACCAGTAGATCTTTCACATTCGTGTACTCCTCATCTTGGCTCTCCAGGGAGCTTGTGGCATTCAGCACTCCACCCTCCCTCTTCCCAAGGAATGGAAGTGATTTGAAATCATGTCTGTGGAGATAATCCTTGTCATCATTGATGTCATGTGACATAACCACTTCAAATTGTGAAACACAAGGTTCACAGGTTGCCTTAGAGGCATTGGTTCCAAATAATGTGGAGCTTTCTGCTGCTCCAGGTGATGTGCATATACCTTCCACAATATTGGAACTCCTCTTAGTCCCTGTTGAGAGCAGATTCCCTACAGAATAACAGGAAAATACTCAGTTCTTGTCCACAGTGAAGATGAACTGATGGTAGTGCCCTCTCTTGGATCTCAGGTGATCAAAAGCACACATCAGCCCTCCAACATCCAGATATCACAGGTCTGTAGGAGCACCAAACCATAGATCAGAAATGCAGATTCTTACCTTCATCATGGGCACTTAATTTCATGGACTTGGGACTTGAAGAAGATTCCTCTTGCTGAAAACTGTGAGTCTCAAGCACTGACACAGGGCTTGGATGGTGACTCCCATCATCTAATTGACCAACTTCCTCTGATATGTACTCTTGTTTCAGCAATGAAACTCCTGGTATAAGCTCCTCTGGAAGTTCAACCTGCGACACATAAGAACCAATTATCCTAAATGTTGAGAACTTCACCAGTGTTCTGCAAGCTCTCTTAAGTCCCAGAATCTGACATCCCTGACCCAGAAAGTAAATCAAAGTAGAAGAAAACTGTCTTCAAGTTTTTTGGGGGGCTGGGTTGGTCACTAACCTCTGCCTCTTGGCTTCTGCTGATTGAGGGACCTGATGCTGAACTGATCTGGAACATCAGTGCAGGGTTGTCTTCTCTGTCCTGATTGATAATAGCTTTACACCTGAAACTTTGAATTGTTGTTTTGGGACATTCAATTGACAGTGGCTCCTGTATCTCTTCTGTAATGTTGGTTGGCTTTGCTCCACTGCTTCTGGTAGTGATACGTAGTGGGGAGGCAGCAATGGATTTAGTGGTTTCCAAAGGTGGGATTGCTTCCTCTGCTATCAAATGTGACCTCTGAGTCTGAACTAATTGATGATCAGAGTTCAATGAGTCTGCAGGGAGATGGTGAGTGTGGGATGTGGTTGCAGATTCCACTGTTTTCTTATCTGGTGTAAGTGGCAACCTTGTTGTCTGTCTACAATGGCAGTTTACCAGGTTTCCGCCTTGGTTGAAGAAGAGCAACCTCAGTGGGGACTTTGCTGAAATATGTCCTGCTTGCCGAGGGCACTTGAAGAAAAGCTGTCTGGGGGTAGGAAGTAGCAGGATTTCCTTCAGGTCTACTGCCCCTAATAGCTTTAATTGTGTCTTCATTAGCCCTCCTCCTCATCAACTCAGAACTGGATTGGGACTTTGATGTCATCAGTGTGGCTCTCACCTTTGTTTTGTCTTCTGAAGCAGGGATATCTTTCTTACCATGGAGACTTTGCCTCTCAAGAGTTCTGCTCATACCTGTAAAAGTGACCCTGGGATCTGGAAGGACTGTACTCCTGGATACTGATGAGGCATAAAACTTTCTTCCATGTAGAGGGGACCCTGGCAGCCATGTCTGTAGGCCACACTCTTGGTCACATTCTCCAAGCTCAGAAGAAACTTTGCTTTTGTGTCCTATTCTCTTTGAAGTCCTGAAACCATCCACCCTCTCCTCCAGTGTGTAGTGATCAGATGTATCACAAACATACTCAATGCTGCTCTTGCTTAAGTCCTCTATCTCACTGCCACCATGAGGTGTCAATGTTGATCTCTGAGAGCCATTGTACTCCCTGCTACACATGTTCTCCACTTCACTTGTCTGGTTCCAGGGTGAAAAAGAAAGTGCAGGGTTGGTTTGATGGCTGAGGGGCTTCATTACCACAATGGAAGCCTCCCTACTACAATGGTCTTCTGGAGTTGCTTTCTTGTGAGCCTGAGTGTACTCCTTCATCATATTTTGGAACTCCAAGATATCTTGGTGTTCCAGATCCATGCACCCTGGTCTCTATGTGTCAGATGCCACCATGGAAGATAACAAGTGCTTTGTATCTTGGAATGTTGGTTTTGATGATTGCATTCTGGAAGACTTTTCCCTGAGAATATTGACTGGCTTGTGGTTCAATAACCCCTTGAGATACATAGCCTCCAGGATTTGCCTCAGGGTTTTGCATTCCTGGGTGGCATTCTTGATATGCAGTTGGTGTAGCTTTTGGTCCATCTCACCAGAATGAAGTCCTTGCAGGTGGCAATGATGCCCTTCCTTCAACTTTCTAAAAGGCATTGCTTCCACATGGAGATGCTTGGGGGAAATAGGCTGCTTGAATGGCAGTTGTTGTCCACCATTTTCCTCTTGCTGCTGAAAGTTGGAAGCTTTCTGTGGCAGATGCTGAGATCCGATTCTGTGTAGATCTTCTTCATATTGCCCAGGAGCAGGTGAAGAAGATCTTGATCTTGGCCTCAATCTTGGCCTCAATCTTGGCCTTGACTTTACCGTCACTATTGCTTTTGGCAGGGTGATCTGGTGAGATCTCTCAGACACTTCCTTCAGATACTGGGCTGTCTCACTCAGATGCTTGTGCAACCTAGCCTGGTCTGAGGCTGGTGCTGCCTGTTCTGCTTGTGGAGTTGAGATTACCAAGTTGTGCAAGGACTTTCCCATTCTAGAAGAAGTCCCTGCTGAAGGAGGGACAATGTCAGAGTCAGGAGGGAGCAGTTCTAAGCCCATTAAGCAGGCCACAACACTCTGTTCTTGCCTCCTACTTTCTACAGAAAAATTACTCTTCAAGGAGCCACTTCTCACTTCAGGGATTGCTTCAAGAGAGAAGGAGTTGCCTGTGAAGGCCCTGGGGGAGTGAATACTTCTAGCTTGTGATTGATCTCTACTATCAAAGGAAGGCTGTGGTGTACTGGACTGATACATCTTATTGTCTACAGATAGTCGAGATGTAACAGATGATAGAGAATGCTGGTCTCTTGTGTCCAAAGAATTTTGAGATGCATCCCTCCAGATCTGAGAGTCTCCTAAGCCAGTAGCCCTCCTTGCTTGATTGAGATTCTGAGGTTTTATAGTTGCATGATTGCTCTCCACAGAGTATTGTCGTGTCTTCTTGACAGACGAAGATCCATGTGGATCCAGGCTTGTGACAGAATCACATAAATCCTCTTTCACAGATAACTGTGGCTCTTTCCTCCGTTGCCATTCCAACGTTGCAAGAGCTCTGATATCAGCTGTACTGTGTGATGGACTCCTATCAACTGAATTTAGGGACACATCCCTCCAGGCCTTCTCAGAAGCTGCTTTCTGAGAGTCCATGAAATCAATGGCCCTTATTGCTTCCTGGAAGTCCTGAGCTTGTGAAATTGCATGCCTGGTTTTTGAAGAGTATGTACCTGATTCTTTCACAATACTCCTTGCAGTCCAGTGTGGATCCTTTCTGATACCACCATGGTACGGATGATGCTGCACAGTTGATTTTGGTTCACTCCTCCATGCTTGTGCAAATGTGGCAAGTTCTCTGATATCAGCTGGATTTCCCTGACTCGCCTCAATGGAACTTTGAGACAAATCCTTCCATCTCTTCTCAGAACTGTGATGAGTAATTGAGTCCTTGTAATCAGTTTTCCTTATTGATTCCTTGGAGCCCTGAGGAAGTGTAGTTGCATGACTACTGTTTGCCGAGAGTTGACCCATCTCCCAGATGGAAGAAGGCTGGTGCATATCCCTACTACTCATACTAGGACTACGAGAGAGCGTGCACTGAGTGAAGCTCACCGCGATTGCGAACTCCGCTGTGGAAAACGCCCAAAGCAGTGTCCCGAGCCCGATCACCGACGATCGATTGTAGCGCACCGCTAACAGGCCGGCCAGAGGTGAACACAGCGCCTGCACAAGGATACGGACGAACGTCAGCACACCCAACTGCGAAGGACTCGGAAAGCTTCCGACACTTCCTTGTACACAGCTGGTAACAGGGACTCATCCGCCCTCTCCATGGTCGCCGCCAAGTTGATGAGAACAAGCGACATCGACGACATCCCAGAGCCCATTGTTCTCTGCAA
>Ga0209208_10000141_pt1 | contig 76825 bp, 43 predicted proteins | sample S1TSphfallax_3_FD_187694 | JGI IMG/M metagenome (GOLD analysis project Ga0209208, IMG submission 187694) | Host-associated microbial communities from peat moss isolated from Minnesota, USA - S1T2_Fd - Sphagnum fallax MG (SPAdes) (version 2) | ecosystem: Host-associated > Plants > Peat moss >... | reverse complement strand
AGTTAATTCAATCATGGAGGATTCAATTGAATGCAATGAAGAAATTATAATCTGGAGGGTTTAATTGAATACAGTGAAGAAATTACATCTGCACAATTGAGCTCCAGGATAGCTTGTATTGTGATATACAACATGTTGCATTGTTGTGCAATCTGAAGAAAAAACTATAGAGGGTGTGAATTTCAGCATTCATCATGCTGAAGCAAAAGTTAGCAATTCCATGTGCAAAGACAAGATGCACGAAAGATATATATGTGGAGACAGTGAGAATTTTACTGTTGGACTTCTCATATGTATAATGGAGTGTGGTGGGTACAGGCCATTGTGCCCAGTGAGGCTCAGTGTGCCTATGAGGAATTTGGGTGAGCCAAAATTTCTGAACTGGCAGCAAACAGCAGTGAAATTGACATAATGGACTGTACCCAGTGTGGTGCACAACATAATAGTCTTCATGATTTTGCACAATGGGCATGTGAGCTTTGAACAATGGTTAGGTGAGGTGCAATCTTTTTTCGACTGGCTATATATAGCCTAATGTCTAAAGGGAAAGCAGTCAAGCTAAAAACAGGAAGAAAAGAAAATGTTTAAAAACACGAAATATAGCCAAATTACCACAATTGTGTTGATGGTGATAGCCACTTTGCAACACAAACAATGATGCCTGTTGCCTTTTCACCTTTTAAGGGAAAAGACCTAGTGAAAGAACAATCTAGCAAGGTTGGGTCCAGAAGACAATATGCATATTTTAAAACATTTTCTTCATTAGTTTTCAATATTAATTATTGCCCAAGAATTACTTGGAGTAGCTACTTCATAACTTCTTTGTAATGAGCATTAGGATTATTGTTGACAGCCTAAAGCTATGGTAATGCACACTCTATAGCCAAATTTTAGGATTTATAATCACTTGACTGGTAACCGTTAAACATGTGCAGCAAATTCAAGCTCTTTTATCATATATGTTTTCTAGCCAGAAAGACTCCCTCTTTGCAATAGTCATTCATTCCAAATATCAAAAAAACCTCGTGGAGGAACACTTGCTTACAGAGCGTAAGAACCCACAAGGCATTTCAAAAAACGGAATGCTCACACTTGCAAGCGTTTCATCTTCTGAAATACCCAGTGTCATTTTTTCCTGTGATACCCAACAAGTAGCTTCCAGACACCTGCCAGGTATCACACAGAATTATTTTTTTAATCTGTTCATTTTTACACTGTGAAATGCCCTTGCCAGCGGACAGTAGGAGAATTGAGCCTTTCTTGGCTCCACCTTGCACGGGCCCTTATTGTGGTACTGCCCCCACAGCATCGGCCGTTACCCTACATAAAACCTGCAAGAAAACCACTGAAGGGTGACCCAAGAAGACCTGTGCCTTTGTAAGGGGGTTAAAAAGAGGCAGAACAAACCATCATGTGTATTTGAACACATCGGGTGACAGTAGGCGTCAAGAGAGAGACCCACCTTCCGCATCTGTGCCGGGCCCTCTTATTCACTCACTCACTCCGTCCCTTCAATGTGTTGGGGTGTCTGGTCGTCGGCACCCATCGGCTGGAGAGCTGTCGGAGCAGACAAGCAGCCCGGGGCGTCTGTCTGATGGGGACGGATGATGCTGCTGCTCATGAGACGTAAGTACTCACCTACCCAGACACGACAATAACATTCTGACGCGTGGGTCCTGCATGAACAGTACGTTAGTGGGGACTCGGGAGGCACAAATTCCGTTACTATCAAGCTTTTCCGTGCGACAACGCTGTGAAGGGTGGTAGGGTAAAGTGGTAGCGGGTGTGAAGAAGAGCAACGGACATAGGGTCTTCTGAGCTCGACAATCGGTGATCTTGTCGGGCCCTCCATCCACACGCCTCTCTACCATTAGCCCTTCTACCTCCTCCAAAAGCTTGTGGGCTGGCTTTTGTGTAGGGTAAAGCCCAAGGGGAAGGATCGGAATGCAGGCCCAAATCTCGTAAAGGCCCCGCCCCGGCCCGCCCCTCCAACCTTTACACAGCATAACAACTATCACTTTCTCAAAAAGTCTGCAATACGCATTGTGTACCCATCAGAAACCTGTGATACCTGGTGTGTACCCATCAGATACCTGCTGAGTGTAGGAAACAATAACAACAACAGTGTTTTGAAAAACAAAATGCCCACTTTCACGGGTATTACATTTTTCAAAACGCCTGCCACCACATTATGCCTGGGCGCGAGCGCTGCAAGTACACTGAGAAAAAACAAAGAAAAAAGTCACAAGGTTTTTATAGATTTTGCTATCACATGCAGCAGGAAAACATGGAACCACTGCAACGTGTGGTGTGACCCAACTGTGGCCGTGTTGAATTGCCCAATGCAGCAACTAGTCATCCCTTCCTGTTTCTCTCCTCCTCTGATATCACAATATTTGTGGCTTACTCCCTCCTCTTTCTCTCTTCCCCTCCTATGATCTTGATATTTCGGAACTTTCTGGACTCAGATTGTTAGCTATTTGCTAGCCTTTGTTATTTTCTGGCAAAAATAAATTTCTGTGTAGGGTAAAGCCCAAGGGTTGGTGGCATTCTCAAAATAAGGGGCCTGGGAAGATGTGATAGCTAAGTCCACCCTGCATTTTGGGAGTGTTCCCCACCCATTGGCTTTAACCATCACAAAGCACGAGGTGAAAGTCGTCATGAACCTAAACATATGGAGATCACCAGGTATACGAGAGAAGAGGGGATGGTTGTTATGTCTACTCTTTAAGAGTGGGAGGGATCTTACACACTATAAGTAGGTCAAAGATCCTCTCAATCTTTGAAAACACAAACCTATTATCAACTCTCCACCCAACTTTAGGATCATGCCAGTTGCTCCAAGCTTTATGATTTGCCCTTATGCTATAGCCTAATCCTAATAGGAGGATAACATTCTATGTTATCTTCCTCAATATCACATCCACATGGTCATCATCCTATGCAAATGCTATCTCCACAACTCTTGGGGTCAACACCACACGCAATGACATACATTAATTATATTGTATAATGTTTCAATATAATACATTACCAATGAAAATTTTGTTTATAACAACTATCTATGAAATAATCTTGTTTGTTTGTTTTGTTTCATTCAATGTGATGTTGAGATCTCCCAAACCTTGGTATCCCCTGTTGCACTCTTGGTACTCTTGGAAAGCCCTTGTCAAATAGGGGTGCACCAAAATGGCTTTGTAATGTTTTGACCAGTGTTGGGCAAATCTCTAGTTTTTTATAGAATTGTTGAGTCAAAGTATTAAAATGTATTTATGAACTCGACCTAGTTCTCTTTTTAAATTTTATTTTCATATTTTCAAAACCCGAGCAAGGTTTCAAAAATTTGTAAAAAATAATTTCACCCGGTTTTCAAAGTGTTGGTTCTTACACATCTTATACCAATCGGTTTTCAAAGATGGTTTTCACATACCAATTATTGTTAATTTTATTATTTCATATATTGATTTTTAATTTTCAAAAATAAAAAATTTGCACAAAAAAATTCTTAAATTTCTTTCAACATTTTATATGTCCATTATTTCATCTTATTCAAATGAGCCTTCAAATTTTTCTAACTCTTCTTCAAAACCTAAATTTGTTTGAATTAACTCCACTAAATTGGAAGGCGGTTTACATCCAACTTTAGGATCACTTGGTCAATTTTTGTTCACAAAATCAATTTTTCTAAGTTTTCTAATTGTAAATGACGCCTCCTTAGGTTTGTAAGTATGCCTGCTAAAAAAAAAAATCTTTCAATTTCAATTTGTGACCCTACAATGCTTAAGATTTGATGGGCCAAAAAACCAACTATAGGAAACAAGGCTTCATGTTTTCCCCACCATTAAAGAAGACATTTTATGTTTTGGGATCCACTTGGTAACATTTGAAAATCAATATTTTTGTGGTGACAAGTTTTTTTGATGTCTCGCTTGTGGATGTAGTGTGTGTTGAAAAAAATCCAAACCACAATTTTCATTAGTTGTTTAATCTACACATCCAATAGATTTTTTCATTGCATGCAAATGATGATAACACTTCAAAAGCATAGGATGCAAGGTTCTCCTATCATATTCATCCACAATACTTACACCTTCCTCTCGGCCAACAAAAAAAGGTGCTAGATGAAGGCTTTTGAATATAAGGTCTAACATCAAAAGGGTGTGAATGAACTGAAACAAGATAAAATTGATGTCAACATGTCAAATGTTTTTGCAATTCTTGTTACATTTATCTATGCGGTGCCACTTTAATAGCATTTGAATCATGGAAAGTTGTGTTTATTGAATAATATGGATATTGAAAAATCTAAAATGAATCAAAAAGATTTCCAATATTAAAGTTTGGTTCGAACAAAAGATGTTTAACAACTTCATTCAATAACACTACTTTCACAAAAGGTCTCTTAGTTTTCATAATATAATTTTTTGGATCCTCAATTTTCTTATAGTAATAGGGTACTATTAGAAACATTTTTAAAACATTCAAATTTTCATATTTTTTCAATTTTGTGTTTATCAAAATTTAAGGTTTTTAAAAGTTCAAAAGTTTTTACAACATGTAAATGTGATGCAATGTATATCTTTTTTAAATATATATATAGATTTACATAAGAAACTAAACTTGAAAATGTTAACATGTTTTGGTATGATTTGAAATTGTGACAATTTTTCAAGACAAAACACAAAATTTGGCAAAATCTATACATTTTCAAAAAACTATATTTATTCAAAATTGAATGTAAAAAATATATGACATATTGGGGAAACTATAAATAAAATAAATAAAAAGTTTCAAAATATTTCATTTGAAATTATCTCTTTATGAACACAAGTTTTTTTGACAAAAAGACCCCAAAAAAGACAATAATCTTAAATGCAAAGTAAACACATTGGCTTGTTTGAGCTCATCCACGCCCTACAATGTTGTGATTTTTTTCTTCGTGTGTGTATATATATAATTAAAAAAAATCCAAAACACCACAAACTTCCTTTTTAATTTTGGAAGCAAACAAAAACAACTCAAAAGTTATCCCAAAATCATCATCAATCGAACTAATCGGGGCGGATGGGTTTGTAATTTCTTCCTTGAGTTTTAAGCACATAATAATGGTAGATTATAATGCATATAAAAAAAAAACCAATGGTTACTAGATCGGTTCAAAATACAAGCAATCACAACAAGAAATAAAAAATCCATAATTATTCTAGAGATGTGCCAAGTAAAAAGAGGAGGCACTCTTCAATTTACTATGACAATATTATTGCTATTATAACAAATAATAATAACATCTTTGAATTTTAAGGCTTCCTGAAACATAATAATTTTGCTATAAAATCTGCAAACAAATTTAAAATTACAATGTTAAAATGTTTAATTAGAACAAATTAATAAGAAACATAAAAGATAATAGTTATGGAAAAAAAATACAATACATTAAATAATTGCCTTCTCTTCACTAAAATATTTAATTTTCTTGGGGGTAGTTTTGAATTTGAATAAACTTTGTTCCATTCTTGTTTGTTCTTTTTAGATTTTTTAGGCCAAGTTATACATTTTTGTAAATTTGACTGAACAAACTTGAGATTTTTGCAAAAAACTTCATCAATAGTAGCATATTGATATGCTTTGGAAAAAAAACATGGCCAAAACAAGAACCCTAAAAACTTTCATCCAAAATAAGGATTTCACATTTCACAAAATATTTCAAAGTAATCGTCATATTATTTAAATTTGAGCCCTCGCCCTTAACATAGGCAATGATATTGTTTCTTAACCCATATTGATCAAATAATTTTATCAAATTATTGGCTAATGTTTGCCTAGTAAAATTTGTTTGCCTCAAACAAACCAAAAGTTACTTGTTTGGGTTGCTAATCAAATCCCATTTAAAGTTTATTACAAGAGCAAATATATCATGTGTTCCTTCTGACATCCATGAGTCAAAGCTTGTTGTGACAAAAATACAATCTATTAATTTTGGCAAAATATATACTTGTTTCATTTTCTCCACCAAGTTAGGTAATAGTTCTCGAAAAAACTATTTTCTAGAAGGGAAGACGACTTTAAAATGCAAATGTAATATTAAACACTTAAACCATAAACTTCCAACAAACTACAATGGTAAGTTATTTTTCATAATCAAAAGGCCAAGGTCTTGTAAAAAGTCCTTTTACTACACATCATCCTTTTTGAAAGGCTCTTTTACAATAAAAATAACTAGAAATTGCACTTGCTAGGACATTTGGTCTTTTCTTTAAAGGTTATCTTTCAACACTTTCTGTTATTTCATTGTTAATTTCTTTTTCAAATTTCTTTGTAATTTAAAAATGATCTACATGTTTCTTTAGAATAGTTGTACCATAAGTTTTACAATAGGTTATTAAACCTTTCCTTTCTTTAATTCTTGGATTATGAACATTTTAAAGATCAACATAACACATAATGCATCTCATGAGTTGATGACTTGTGCCTTCAACCTTTTTCCCATCATTCACACAATAAAATGCACAACATAAGGCATGTATATTATTGCTTCTTTAAATCTTTTTTTGAACATGTATTTTTTGCACCCAAAAAAATCATTATTTGTTCCCCATTTTTTTCAATTTTTCAATTATATTTTTTCACATTTCCACTTTTGACTCTTTCCTCATGTTTTTTAATTTCATTTCGTTTCCATTGGTTTCATTTTCTTCAATCAAAATTAGATTTTCATTTTGATTTTATTCCCCCATTTTCTACTATAATATTACCTACCTTGAAGGAGAAATTAGAAATAAGTTTTTTTTTGCTAAAATAGGATTCTACTTATGTATGTAAAAATCAACCCAAATATTTACAAGCAATTGAAAGAGATTTTTTTAAAAAAATGTAATGTGTTGGAAAAATACATATGCAATTGTGCAAGTGAAATGCAATGTTTAAAGTGAAATTTAACATGTAAAATTAAATGTACAATGTCCAAATAATTCCTACACACAACAAACAAACATATTGTCAATAAAAAATTCCCAAAAACAACATGGATAATAATAAAATTCATCAACAAACAAAGATTGAAAAAAACCTCACCTTCTAAGTATGGCATGAAGAACTTGAATTTGGATAGCTCCTCCCACACTTGTAAAAACATGAAGGGAGGGGGGAAGTGCTAATTTGAAACAAGATGAACAAAAGCAATAACGTTGAACAAGGAGCAAAGAGTAAGGAATAGAAGAACAACAACATTATGGCGTAATAAAAAGGTACTTGAGATAGGAGCAGGCTATGTCAAGGACAAGCAAGGGGCAAAGGAGCAGTAGTGTTAGGCAAGGAGTGGAGGAGTAGCAACGTTGAACAAAGGCATAGGAGCAACAACATCCAACAAGGACAAAAGAACAAGGTGTTGAACAACGAATGGAAGAATAACAATGTTAAGCAAGGAGTGGAGCAATAGTGTCCAACAAGGACAGAGGAATAGCAAAGTCGAACAAAGACAAAAGTATAATAGCATCAAACAAGGAATGAAGGAACAATAATGTCGAACAAGGAACGAAAGAACAACAATGTCGAATAAGGATAGAAGAGTAGCAAAGTTAAGCAAAAACAAAGGAGGAAAAACTTCAAACAAGGAGCGAAAAAAATAACAACGTCAAACAAGGAGTGGAAGAGGACCAACAATGTTAAACAAATATAGAGGAACAGCAACATCAAGCAAGGACAAATGAACAACATTGAGCAAGGACAAAAGAACAATAGTGTCAAACAAGGAGTGAAAGATTAACAACATTGAGTGAGGAACAAAGGAACAACAATGTTGAGCAAGGACAAAAGGATTAGCAACATTGAACAAAGATAGAGGAGCAACAACATCAAGTAAAGACAAAGGAGTAATAGTGTTGAGCAAATAGTGGAAGACCAACAACATCAAACAAGGAGCAAAAGAACAACAACGTCGAACAAGGATAAAACAATAGCAATGTCGAGTAAGGAGCGAAGGAGTAGGAGTGACATGCAAGGAATGGAAGAATAATAAGAGCAACGTCAAACAAAGAGCATCAAGCAACAATAATAATAATTAATATAAACAACTAATCTAAGCAATTTATTATTTAAAAAAACAAAAAACACAACACATAATGAAATAAAAAAACTGAAACACTTCCTTTATATGATCTTACACTGAAGTGGTGTTGTTTACTGGCTAAACTCTAAATTGTAAACCTAATTAAACCCTAAATTAACTATTGACTAATGACCTTTAAACCTTAAACCTAATTAATTATAAACTTTAAACCCTGAAACCTAAAACCTTGACCCTAATTTTTTTAAATACCCTTTTAGGGTTTCAATAAAATTTAAATATACATTTGATCAAGGTTTCAAAGGGCCAATTCTCACTTTACATAAAACCATGTAGCCGGGTTTCATAAATCATCTAAATATTCACAAAAAACATCATTCATCAAATGTTGAAAAATAATAGGTGCATTAATAAGGATAAATGGCCATCATAATGTATTCAAAATAGCCACACAATATTCAAAACATTTTCTTCCATTCATTAGTTTTTTGAATGCACGTCATATGGTATGTGCCATGCAAATTAATCTTGGGGTCCAAGCATTGTAAAGTGGACCAAAAAGTACGTCCACCTAAATCCAATTTTAAATATGGCAGTTTTTCAACATAAACATAAGAAAGTAGGTTCAATTCTTTTAAAAGTTTCATTATGGAAGCCTCCATGCTTCCATTGAGTTTTTATGAATTGAATACAAATTTTGAAAAAAACAAATCTAATAAAAATAAGTAATAAGTAGAACCAAAACTAATAGGTTAATATTGCATTTCATTCCTACTTTTACATTAGACGTTAAATATATTTTGATTCTACTATGAAAAATCTCAAAATCCATTAGTATATATAGCATGTCATTGATGTAAAATTAAAATAGATCCAATATTTAATCTACTTGTGCTTAAATTTTAATCTATTTTGCAAGTTGTGACATCTACTTGATGTTGATGAATATATACAAACCTATTTTAAACACGTGGTTTTAAAATGTAGTTATAACAAAATCAAAGAATTTCATATAAGTAAACATCAAAATAAATAATATTTTAAATTTCAATATACCAAACCCTACTTGATGGCCACTTTCCATTTTTGCTGCAAGGTAATTCTTTGGTCTACTTTACCAAATGGCTCAATCTCTACCATTGATCCACAAGCACTTGTAATCACTACTCAAAACTTTTGATCATTGCTCATCTTCGAGGCTTCATGAACTTTGTTGATAACAAGTTGTGAAATGTTACCAAATCTTCTATTGACAAATCGCTTAAGAGCTTGTAAAAAAATGTTTTGGAATCGATTTCTTCAAACTCGCACGTTCTTTGAAAAAATCCATGGCATGTGTAAACATTGCCAAATTGTAATCTTCCATATTTTCCTTAGAAATGTGTGGAATTTGTTTCATCAATGCAGTACTTTCTTTGTCTATTTTTTAGCCCATTGCCATGCCGCCCATTCAACTATTTTGTCAATTACCTTTTTCCATTATGTTTTCCATGTTCTAATTTCAAGCAAATGTTGGAGGGGGTCTAGTTTGGTATCATCTCTTGGATATTCCATTGATTTTTTTGTCATTTCATAAGTAGTATGCTTAACATTAATGTGTATTCAATCATTGATTCCAAAGTGTTCGGTGTGACATTTGGTGTTGATTTTCTTCTTTCCATTGTAGAATAAAGGATGCATCTAAATAGTAAGGGTGGAGTAAATGCAAATTAATGTATAGATCGAAGAAATTATTAGTAGACATGGGAAAATGTAATTTGATTGTACAAGTTGTAACAATGGTGTTAGATGTAAGAGGTTGAGAATGTGAATGAAAATAACAAATAACTTGAAATGTTATGAATGATGTAAAATGTTAGTGACTAATTGGTTTTGTCTCAATCCCTAATGGGCACATTCCTCGTTGAGGTGAATGGGTAGTTATGGATCTACACATACCTCATGGTGGGTCAATAGGCTTGTAATAGGGTATTGTCCCAATTTATAATGGGCACATGTCTCTTATTAGTGAATGGGTAGTGTATAGATTGGCACATACTTATTGGTGGGTCAACAAGTTTATATGCCATTGAATTGGATTCAATTTAAAATTCTAAATGGTTTGGATGTTGCAAAAATTCATATTAAGAAAATATGTAATATAACTTGAAGTATTTCTCAACATCTAATGTGTCATATTTTTCAAAATAAAACCAACATGAAATTATTCCACCCTTTTTGAATGAAATAATGGGTCATCCATGATTCTCATAAGTTTGGCATCCATCTTTTATAAAATTTCATCCATTTTATTTATCATCCATTTTCATCTAAAAATATCATTCATCCATGGCCATATGGCAAAATATTCCTCCACATTACAAAATATTCCATCCCATGTGTTAAAAAGATTCCATTGACGTTAGCAGGATATTCTTAAAAAGATTTGTTTGGGCTCACTTGTTGGTGCTCACATGTTCACCATTCATGTTCACAAGCTCACAAGATAACATTCCTACTTGCCAACCACCTACGAGATCCTTCATACACAACCTTCCCCAATTCAATAGAATGTCGAGAAGTTATATTTGGCCCACAAGGCACACAAGCTTTGTAACCTTGGTGCACACATCCAAACATTAGCCCATATGTTGGGAAGTTGTGGATTGTCCACATCAATATGGCATTTAGAGTAAATGCCTTTGCCCAACAAGTCTTGCCACATCATATGTCGGGACCCCTTTCCACAATACTTGCAACTCTTCTATCAAGGGACCCTGTACACATCAAAGTTATGCATCTTTACATACTCTTTGACAAGAATTAGCAATGATAACATGACAAATAATTTCTTTGTCATTAGCCATGGTAGAAGATTATAAATTAAAAAAAGGATTGGTTAGGTTGACCAATTGTTCCTCTTCTCACATAAGGATTAACTCCATAAGTAGTAAGTCCTCATCTTGAATTGTGATTCTCATTTGCAAAATCTAGCCACCTTGCATCAATGTGTGCCCAAGCTTTACTATCAACAACATAACAAACAAGGCCATCACTACTTTATTTTCAACATGCCACACCATCAAATTTAACATAATAATAGCCCTAACATGTGTTTCAATCAAGGAATGATAGGAAAGTGGCGCAAAACCTTTACTAGTATACGTGATCAGCCTACATCTTTGTAGTGGATCCACACTTAGGGCAGGCTATCAGCTCTACATACACCCCTCAAATCAAAAAACGACCATTTGGGCATGCATGGATTACTTTGTAGTTAAGCTTGACCTTGTGTGTCAAAGCCTTTTCATGCTACATATTTGTAGGCAAACAATTATCTTGTGGTAGCAAATATTTGTGCAAAAGAGACAACAATTCATCCACAAATTTGTTGCTCACACCATGGATTGTCCAAACATTCATGAGTAGCATGGTTGTTGTAAGTTTTGTGGATTGTGCTCGTGGATATAGTAATCGACATGCATCTTGTAATGCCACCAAGTATCATCATTGTCCTCACCTACCATGTTTAATGCACTTGTCTAGGTTCTTCATCATTTGCATTGCCTTCAAATACCCTAGGCATACTTCGGGGCTAAACTACAAGCACATCTTGCACTATGCAATTATTAGCCAAATCAACATTTGATAGGTTCAAGGACCGTGGTTGTCCATGTGCCATAGGTTCAAGTTGGAACAAATTTTCCACCATGCGGTCCATGTAAACACCTTCATCCACTTGCACTTCCTCTGCTATGGCATTTGTCCATGGTGTTGTGGCCCATTCATCATCAAAATCATCCTTGGGCTACGACCCTTGCACATTCAAAATTCAAGATGTTGCCCAAATCGGATCAAGTGTTTTCATACTCTTTCTATCAACTTGGGTCTTGATTTCCCTTAGCATATGTTGAAAGGACATTTCATTTTCTACACACCAAACCGGTTGGCCCAAGATAACTCTCTTTTCCATAACTTGTCATCTTAAAAGTTTTTACCTTTTTATGTGGTCTAGTGGAAATCTACAACCATTGTGCCTTTTTCCATAAGCACTAGTACCTTATAAAGTTAGGTTCAAGTAATAAATGTCTATAGAACATGTTTTTGCACAAGGCAGTTTACCAAAACAAAATGACTATTAACATGCAACTAGCAGACTACACACTACAAGGGTTTACAAAATTCCAATAATTGTATTTATAGCCACTTTGGGAATACCTAATAACTGATTGGCACAATTGTCGTTCAAGTAATGGACGATCATTCAATTTAAGTGCTGGCAATGCCATGAATAAGTGACATCACCTCTTCCAAGGGCACTGGGGGAACATATCCATCATTTGGATTCATAACTTCCACCACAATATGATGAAGTTGCATAAGAATAGGTGGATGCACCTTGCATCCACACTTGTGGCAATTTTATAGCCTTTGCTTCCTTTTGGACAAAGATCCAATAGAACAAAATTGAGCTTGTTTGATTGCCTTTCTATGTGGTGTAAATTGGGAATATTGTGTCAATAGCTTCTAAGGAGAGGGAACAATAATCATTAGTGGAAAATCAACCTATTGCAATTAGTCTGCAACACAACATATTAAAAAAGTATAGACAAGGATTATTGACATCACCTCTTCCAAAGGTTCCAAAGGCATTGTGCATGACCATCTATATCATCTGGATTCATGACTTCCACCATAACATAAAATTTCCAATGGAGTAGGTGCATGCACCTTGCGTCCACATTCCATTTTTGTGTAACTTTGCAAGCAACATTTTTGCAACCTTTGTTTGCTTATAAACAAGGACAAAATAAATAAAATCTTCAATGGATTCATCATTGCATCCAATCCTTAATCTTTCATTCACAATCAATTACAAGCTTCCAAGTTAATGGGTGTGTTAAAAGAAATTTCACAATAGATGAAAATTACCCACAACAAATGCAAATAATTAAATGTGGACCTGTAAAACATGTTAGACTTAAAATGCCTTTGAAAACAACATGGGTCTTTCAACTAACAAGTTTTTCATAAAAAATCCATAATGTCTCTCACAATGACACAAGCTGCTCCACTCTCCAACTCATCACATTCAAATTTGCTAAGATCATCCTCCGTGCATCACAATATCCATTTCCATCCCCCCACACAAGCTCTCCTCCTTTGTTTCTCACCTTCTGGACCTTTGGGATGGACAAAAGGTGAAGGGGGTCTTTTATTTCTTGTTGATTTGCAATAAACATCAATGCCACAATTGACCTGATCCAAATTTCATTCATTAGCAACTCACGATTTAAATTAGGTATGATGTTTGGTCAAGTTGAGGTTGCCACATCAAATTGGGCACCCTGATATGCCACCTATAGTATATGTGTATCAACAAGCCCCTTCTAGGATGGAAATACAAGCCTCCAATCCTTGAAGGAAATCAATGTCCTTTTCCAAGACTAGGATACGAATCTCCAATCTTAAAGGATGCTAGGAGTGGCATGTAATTTGCTTAGAAATAAGTGGGTAAACATGGTTGTCAAAAACATCATGTAGAACAGGAATGAATGAACATCAAATGTATCGTACTCTTGGGCTTGCCACTTCATGCCTCTTAGACTTTGATGGTCTCACACTTTTCTTATTCTTAGTCATCTGCAATCACACAACCTAGTCATGCAAAGAGGATCAATTGCATAATCCCAAGCTCAAATGCATATACACACATGGGCCATTAACAATGCTCCAAGAGCTACAAACCCTAAAAAGGTTCCATGGGCCACATAAAAGTTCAAATGCATATATACATAGACCATTAAATGGGTTCCAAGACCTATAGACCTTAAAGAGATTCAATTAATTCACATATAAGCTAAAATCCACATGCACATAGCACATTAATGATGCTCCAAAAGCTACAGACCCAAAATAGGTTCAATTGCACACACACATAGGCCATTAATGATGTTCCAAGAGTTGTAGACCCTAGAGAGACTCAATTTCCTAGGTTCAAATGTACACACACATAGGTTGCTAATGATGTTCCAAGAACTGTAGACCCTATAGAGGCTCAATTGGGTATTCCTAGGTTCAAATGCACACACACATAGGCCACTAATGATGTTCCAATAATTATAGACCCTATAGAGGTTCAATTGGTTACTCCGAGGCTCAAATGCAAACATAGATAGCCCTTATTGATGCTCCAAGAGTTGTAGACCTTAAAGAGGCTCAATTGGGTACTTCTAAGCTCAAATGCACACACACATAGGCCATTAATGATGCTCCAAGAGTTGTAGACCCTATAGAGGCTCAATTGGGTATTCCTAGGTTCAAATGAACACACACATAGGCCACTAATGATGCTCCAAGAGTTGTAGACCCAATAGAGGTTTAATTAGGTATTCCTAGGCTTAAATGCACACACACATAGGCCGCTAATGATGCTCCAAGAGTTGTAGACCTGAGAGAGGCTCAATTGGGTACTCCTAAGTTTAAATGCACACACACATAGGCCGCTAATGATGCTCCAAGAGTTGTAGACCTGGGAGAGGCTCAATTGGGTACTCCTAAGCTCAAATGCACACACACATAGGCCATTAATAATGCTCCAAGAACTATAAACCATAGAGAGGTTAAATGGGCAACATAGAAGTTCAAATGCATATACACATAGGCCATTAGTGATAGTGCAAGAGTTGCAGACCCTAGAGAGTTTCAATGGGCAAGAAGGAAGCCCAAATGCATGCATACAATATAGGCCATGGTTGATATTCCAAGAGCTGTAGAGCTTAGAGAGGTTCCATGGGCCACATACAAGCTCAAATGCATCTACATAAAGGCCATATATGTTGTTCCAAAAGCAACAAAAAGAAAAAGAAAAAGAAGGTTTTGCATTGAAGTAAAAACAATGAGGTGTTTACTTTAAAGCTTGGAGTGTTTGCCTCCTTACACAATAGGAGTTGTCTTCTTGGAGTCCAAGCGCCCTTATGCAATAGTCATATTGTCCTTGCTTCCTCATGAACACCAAGCTACCAAGTTGTTCAAGCTTCATTGTTTTTTGCTCCTTAGAGGTGTGTTGTTTTTTGCACTCTAGAAATGTTCCAAAAGCCCTAGGTGAAAGATGGGGGTTTGGGGTTTGAGAAAATGAACCTTAACTTAATGATCATGCAACCTAAGGAAGTCCCTTGTTGAAAAAATGTAAGCTCGTAATTGTACACATAAGAAGGTCAAAATTCAAAATTTTAGCATGTTTTCAATTCAAAAAAAATCTCTCAAATTTACACTTTAAAAAGATTTTTAAAATAATATCCCATTTTTATTGTAGCCATAGTGCAGAAATTCGTTGTAATAAAAGGTCACAAAGTTTGAACTTGGATTTAAACCCTTGTACTATAGGGCGGAAGCATGGTAAAGTAAACCAAAGAATTACCTTGTAGCAAAAATGGAAAGTGGACATCAAGTAGGGCTTGGTATATTGAAAATTAAAATATTATTTACTTGAATGTTTACTTATATGAAATTATTTGACTTTGTTATAATTATATTTTCAAATCACATGTTTAAAGTAGGTTTGTATATATTCATCAAAATCAAGCAAATGTCACAACTTGCAAAGTAGATTAAAATTCAAGCACAAGTAGATTAAACATTAAAATCTATTTTATTTTAAAATCAATGGCATGCTAAATATACTAATGGATTTTGAAATTTTTCATAGTAGAATCAAAATATATTTAATGTCTAATGTAAAGTAGGAAAGAAATGCAATATTAACTTGTTATTTGTGGTTATACTTATTACCTACTTTTATTAAACTAAAGTTTTTCAAATTTTGTATTCAACTCATAAAAACTCAATGGAGCATGGAGGCTTCCATAATGAGATTTTAAAAATAAATTGAACCTAATTTCTTATGTTTATGTTGAAAAATTGCCATATTAAAAATTTGAATTTAGGCATACATACTTTTTGGTCCACTTTACCATGCTTGGACCCTACATTTTATTTTTTGTTGTAATTTTGCCAAAATTCAATATTTGTTATGGAAATAATGATTAAAGATTTCTACTTTAGATATGTTATAAATTGGCTACATGTCTTCTTTCTACATGTACGTTTTTATCGGTGATTGCCACATTTGCTACCTCAAATAATCCTTTAAATAAAAATGATCAAGCAAGTATTTGAACCCCTTACAAAGGGTACTAAAGAAGTTTGGCACCTACGTTTAAGTGTGTGTCCTTGCATTAGAGTGGCAAGCTCCCTCAAGTTACTAACACATCAAGTGTCAAGTGTTCAATGATCATGTCAAGTACACATTGCATTGAAATGTAAACCAAATACATATTCAAGATGAAAATGAGATAGAAGAACATTGCTTAGATGTCCATGAGGAAGAGTTGTCCATAGAAGAGGAAGAAGAGGTGCCCATAAAGGAAGGAGAAGAGGACAACTTAGAAGGAGCTAAGCTTATTCTTGAGATTAGGGCATATTTAGATTCTAGGAAGTGCAACATTGAGCGTCTATAAGCAGTTGTGGAAAAATTTGGAATACTTGTAGATTTCAAATTTTTGTTCATTTTTTATTTGTTTTGTTAATCATGCATAAGTTAGGTTGGAAATACTCAAACCTCTCACAAACATGAGAGCTTTCTCTAATCTTGTTTGTTTTTGGTCTTGCTTTTTAGAGGAGGATTGTTGGAAGATGGCTTAGAAACCTTAGCACACCTAAATGACATTTTTTTTTCTGATTTTTTTTTGGAAGAGGGGCAATGGAAGTGCACTTGCGAAAAAGAATATATTAGCTAGCCTTCTTTCTAGTCAAGAAAATGGACAACAATGTAGTGTTCAATAGTAGGCAAAATTAGGCTAGTTATGAATATGGATACATATGGCAATGATTGTGGCTTTAGGAGCTTAGGGGACACTAATTTTTCCATTCTAATGGTTCAAACTACTAAGTGTAAAAAAATAATGAAACCCATGATGATGCAAGTAGTGGACAACATGTCCCAATGGCATGATTTGTGACTTGCCAACAAGAAACTGAAAAGGCCTTGCCCAACAACCACCCCAAGTCCAAGGGCAAGGGCAAAAGTACTACCTACTTACCATCCTTTTAATGTGTTTTTTCCTTTTTAAAGTTATGTTACCTCTCTACTCATATATTTAATTCCCTGCAAGGTTTACAACTAATGGAAAGTTATAAAAACTTTGTAAATTTGTGTTCAAATTTGAACCTAGGAGTACCCAATTGATCCTCTTTGGGTTTTGCAACTCTTGGAGCATCATTAATGGCCTTTGAATGTGTACATTTGAGCCTAGGAGTACCCAATTGAGCTTCTTTGGGTTTTGCAACTCTTGGAGCATCATTAATGGCATTTGAGTGTGTGCATTTGAACCCATGAGTACCCAATTGAACCTCTATAGGGTTTGTAGCTCTTGGAGCATCATTAGTGGCCTACATGTGTGTGCATTTGAGCCTAGGAGTACCCAATTGAGCCTCTCTAGGGTCTGCAAACCTTGGAGCATCATTAGTGGCCTATGTGTGTGTGCATTTGAGCCTAAGAATACCCAATTGAGCCTATTTTGAGTTTGCAATTATTGGAGCATCATTAGTGGCCTACATGTCTGCATTTGAACCTAGGAGTACCCAATTGAACCTCTCTAGGGTTTGTAGCTATTGGAGCATCATTAGCGACCTATATGTCTATGCATTTGAACCTAGGAACACCCAATTGAACTTCTATAGGGTTTATAGCTCTTAGAGCATCATTAGTGGCCTATGTGTGTGTGCATTTAATCTTGGGAGTACCAAATTGAGCCTTTATAGGGTCTATAGCTCTCGAAGCATCATTAACTACTTATGTGCATGTGCATTTGAGCCTAGGAGTACCCAATTGAACCTTTCTAGGGTTACAACTCTTGGAACATCATTAGTGACCTATGTGTGTTTGCATTTGAACCTAGGAGTACACAATTGAGCTTCTCTAGGATTCTCTCTAGGGCCTATAGGTCTTGGAGCATCATCAATGAGCTATGTGTGTGTGCATTTGAGCCTAGGAGTACCCAATTGAACCCCTCTAGGGTTTGGAGCTCTTGGAGCATCATTAATGGCCTATGTGTATGCATTTGAGCCTAGGAGTACCCAATTGAGCCTCTATGGGGTTTGCAACTCTTGGAGCATCATTAACGACCTATGTGTGTGTGCATTTGAACCTAGGAACACTCAATTGAATTTCTTTAGGGTCTATAGTTCTTTTAACATCAATAATGGCCTATGTGTGTATGCATTTGAACCTAGGAATACCCAATTAAACCTCTATGGGGTATGTTGCTTTGGAACATGACTAAATGGCTTATGTGTATATGCTTTTGAACTTGGGACCTAATTGAACTTCTATGGGGTTTATAAGTTTGATGGCATTTGTGTAAATGCATTTCAGCATGTATTAATTTCAATTCAATTCAATTCAACAATCATGCAATCTCATTCAATATTTTTATTCAAATGGAACTTAATTTTCACAAATCATTTATTTCTTCAAATTGATCACTTGATCATCACAATAGTGTTATTAGTAGAAAATTGACATTTTGCAATTGTCATTGACAATTGATTAAAACAAGTTTCACATGATTTTTAGTTGCATGCAACATTTTGTATTTGACATGCACATATGGTATCATATATAATTTCATCTATCATATTCATTTAGAAGACCAATTGCTTATATGTAATGCAACTGCATGCAATTAAAATGAACCCTTTTTATAGTATGACGTGTGTCTATGGTTTTGACCAGTTATTAAATAACACATGGCAATTTAAAACATATATTGATATTAAATGAATTACTTAAATTAAATTTAGATCATCCAACTTAGGGCTAATAGCTAGGTTGTCAACACATGGTGTTTAAATAGGTGGGTAGCTACTTAGGTAGCTAGGTAGGCCTAGTTGGCTAGGTAGTTAAAGTAATATGGGACAATCTTATGTTATTTTGGGTTTAGCCTTTAAAGCCGAACCTTTTTTATTGGTCCATCCCAAATGTCACTTGCTCTTTAGTACTTATAGTGCACTTGGTTATATTATTTACGAATTTGAAAGGTATGACAAACAATATGTGAAAATGTTTAGTTGCAACTATTGCAACTACTACCTAAAAGCTAAATGTTATACTAAAATAGTTTACCTATTAGACATATTAAATATTATAGGTAATAGTTAGTAATATTTTAAATTAGGATATTAATTATATATATATATATATATACATTATTGTAGTTATAACTAATTGTAGGATTGAACAAATGAATTATGTTATTATCATCATCATTATTATTTTATAATAAATAATTAATAATACCCCAAGTTAGCTAGTATAAGGGTAATTTAGCTTAAGGAAATAATGATGATAATATTTAGTCATATTTATTATTCTTATTATTATAACTAGTAGGGTAGGGTGGTTAATGTAGCCTATTAGCATTGATGTAAGTTAGCTTAAAATAGATCCATTGGATACACTAATTTAAGTATGTACTAGCTTAATTCATTATTTTTATAACATGTGTTCATTTTGTACACCATTAGTTGCATGTTAGTGGCACACACAACCATATAATTCAAAAATTATATAAAACCAATTTTGTAGTTACAAGCATGATTGATTTAATTGTAAACGACAACTAGTTGCAAAATGATTGGTTGCATACGACATGATTTCTATTAGTGCATGCAAGAACATCAAGCTTGAGTTTTATAATCATTTAATTTTTTTATGGAATTTACATTATAGTTTTTTAAATCTTTAAATTTAAATTTTAAGCTTCAATTCGAAAAGGAAGATTTGTTCAAAGGTTGGAAAAAAAGAATTAAAGATAATAGTAAAGCAAGTGGAAATTTTGAAAAGGTATGTGAGGAAAAGATTAAAATAATGGTAAAGGAGGTGGAGATTTTGAAAGGATATTTGAAAAAAAGTTATAAAAGTTTTGCCTTTTCATGTAAGTGAGTAGGGGAGAGGAGTGCGGTAGCTAGGCTTGGAAGAGCTTCGTTATTTTAACAGACAAGAATTACATGACTATGTAGTGAACAGCTTGAAGCCATAGACTTTGGATAGATCTAGAGAAAAATTGTAATAAATAATAATACAACTTGCAAATATACATTAAGTTCTTCCTAATTAAGCTTTTGAAAACCACAAAGTTGTGGTTTACAGGACCAGGTTCTTGGAGGGTGGGTAGGGGTTACCTACTGGTTGGGTGGGTGAGTGGTAGGTAATAAGGACATAGATATGGGATGCACCTTCTTGGGGGAGGAGGACTTGGAGATAGCAAATGGCAAGGCTGATCTCTTTCCACGAGACCTCTGAGGGCTTTCCTAGATCCTGAAGAGACATCCACATGGGGACACCATGCGGAGGCGTCTAGAGAAGTGGCACAAACAACAGATTCAGGTTCAACTACTGCGGCCAGCATTCTTGTTTGATCTGCCAAGTGGACTCCTGTGGAACTGGAACCTACCTTCCTGCCTACATATTTTAACAAGCTTTTCCCATTCTTAAGTACACGTGAGGAAGGAAGGAAGGCTCTGTCAAACAAGGTGGGTCCATTGTGAAGAAACCCAAACATAAAGGACATGAAAGTGGCATTGGAAATCAGAGGTTACTACTATGACCACCTTGTACCCAGAACTGAGTATTTTATTATGGAAGTCGAGGTAGGTTGCAGCAACGACCCTGGTACAGCTTCCATGTGGGTTGCAAAACGTTATTTTCATGTGTGATATGACCCTAACTCACGAAATTCGGTGGTACTATGGACGACTGTAGGTTCTATGATCAGAAAGTGGGCTGGAAAGTGGGCTGGTGCTCAGTTTTTTGTTCACCTGCTCTGGCTCACAATTTCACAGGTTCTTTCAAGTTATAACACCCAAAAACTTACTTGTCTGGCAGGGTCTGATGACTTCTGTCCCAGGTTCTGGCCTGCATTTGCGTGATTGTTTAGTGTGTTGTGTGGTACTTCTTCATATTGGGTTTGTAAAGTCAAATAGTCAGTACATTTCTTGACTTGTACACCTTCTTCACTTTTGACACTGCACCTCATCCCCATTCCTCATGGTACCTGTGGTTCATTGTCATCCCATGACTACAAATTTTTCACGGGGTAGAGTGTTGAAGAGTGGAGTGTTTGCCTGAATCATTCATTGTGATGGCCAATCTTCTCAGCCCCATGCCCTACCTGCTGAGCCTGGACCATGTGACCCAGTCAAACACTCTTGATCATCATCACATAATTTCTGCACTTGTGCAATTTCCAACAACCATCTGCTGCATCACACGAAACAGTGAAAACCAGGAAGTTGCGAATGAACAATGAACCATTAAGTTAGTTTCTTCACAAAGATCAGTTCCCAGGGCCAGAGGATGAACCAGGACCCACTGGGCCACCATCCAGGATGGATGGTGTGTGGACAGGAAACACTTTTTCATTGTACTTCTATCCTATAGCTAACCATGGTGGTAAGCTATGTACTAACCATCAACATGCATCTACCAACCTAGTAGCTACCAGGTGCCCTATCTACTTACCAACCTACATACAAGTAACCTACTTACATTCACTACATCATTTACCTACTTACCCATATAAGGAGGGTAGTACCTAGGTAGTGCAAGGGGGGAGTAGGAGGGCTTTTACGCAATAGGTTACCTAGATGGAAATTCAGCTGTGGTTCATCCACAACTGAGTCATCATAATGGGTTTCCAATGGATGGTGCACTGGTCGGTGCTGGGTCACATTATCCAAAAGCTTTTGCCACTCTCCGACGACCTGGCACTCCCTGGATCTGGCACAAATAGAAATTGGGTCCTAGGACAGATGACAAATGGATGCCAGTTTGTCTCAAAATTTGCGAATGTTCCATACATTCCGTAAATGTATGGAACATATCCGAATGTATGGAACATTCGGTAAATGTTCCTGTAAATGTATGGAACATTCGGTGAAGGCATTCCTGAAGAGCATCATGAAACCATTGTTGAACTAACCTTTGTACAAGAAACCAGCCTTCCTGTCATCATGATAGAAAGTAGGCAACTTGAGGCATGCAAACCTTTATGAATTGAATTAAAGTTGCATAAAGAGCTGAAAGGTAAGTCAGCTTGACTTGAGAGTTGAATCCTTAGCCCACAACGACAAAATTATCATGAAATCCTCTCTTTTTCCACCAAATTTTAGTTTGGATTGGCCTTTTATGTTTTCAGATAAAACAAAGGTTCATTGAGGACACTGTGAGAAATATTCACTGGAAAACTTGGCTTGAAGGTCTTCTTCAATTAAAAATAAAATTATTATATTGCTGGCCAGTGCTGCCATTATGAAGACTCCTTCTTCAGTTGTGAGGGATCTCCTAAGGCCTTTGACATCCCTTGGATGGGCTCAATGGGGTTGGACCTACTCTTAGGACCTATTTGCAATCTGATACCAATGTGTGTATTATCGAGTAAGTGAAATTGCCATCAGACTGCATGATGGTAAGTTATACACTCCAAAGCATCACCACTAGCTTGAAAATGCTGGCAGCATTATCAGAATCTATAATAATAAAAGTCTGAAGCTGAAAATGAATTTGAGTACTTTCATGCAATGCTATTGAAAATGTCAATGCAGGCGGGCGGAAATCCAACACCAACATCACATTCAAGGTTATGTGCTCATGCTAGTATCTGACAAAATGAGGAGGTCAAAAGCATCCCTTTGTTGAGGGTACAGAGGAAACACCCATCTAAAAAACAAGGCCCTTCTCAACTTTGAACAAAATTTCACCACCAACTGGGAATTGAGAAAGAGAGAAGTTTGCTGTAAATGGTTTCACCAAATCAGTTGGTGAAATTGGGGCGGATTGTGTCATTCCAGGGAATGTAAGTTGTGAGTAAGTTAATCCAAATTTGAGCCTAATCCTCATTTTCAACCAGCTTCAGATATGCCTTGGGTAAATCAGCACCATATTTAAAACCCCAATTCTTTTTGTGCTTGCATAGAAACATCAGAAATATCTCATTCTAAGACTAAGTCAGGGTCTAGATCCAGATTCTGAGTCCAGATTTATCATTTCCCAGGTTATGTATATCCACTAGGAGGCCTCACTCATGAAGATGAAGGTACTAGTCTAGGTGCTGGTTCACACTGCCTGCTGCAGATGAGATTTGCTACATGTCCTTACTTACATGCATAGCTGAACAAGGCAAAAACTGGATTTCTTCCAGATTTTAAAGAATGGATTTGCAAGTGCAGCACGTAGTACTAATGTGTAGGGTAAGGCCCCATGGTGAGCCAGGGTTGGCCAGGGTGAGGGCATCCCAAAACAAGGGTCTTAGGACAAGGTGGTTGCTGAGTCTGGCCACACATTTGGAAATTTCCCCACCTGTGGGCCTTACTATCAGGCAAACTTTGTGATGAGCCAAAACATATGCAGATTAAGAGAGAAGGGGAACAGGAGGCACCTTACACAAATACCCAGTAAACCCAATAGCTACATTTTCTTTAATAGAATCACTTCTTTCAGTAGCTATTCTGTAGGTGTAAAAGGCCTCTCTTCTAAGAATGAAGAACCTGTAGAAGGGCCCCTTAATCTCAATTTTCTGCCTCAACATGTCATAGCATCTCTCGTGTAAGGTTCCTCATTAACAAGGAACCTTATATGTAAGGTGCCTCTTCTCCTCTGAAATGAATCACAGCTATTTGTCTACAAGAAAAAATCTATGAGCATTTAAACCCTAAACCCATTAATCTAGATTTAAAGAACCAGATAGTTTTTTAAAAAATTAATTAATTATTTTCAGAGAACCAGTCAGGGTTTCAAGAATTTGGAAAACAAACCCCTTGTCCAATTCTCACATTGATGATTCTCACAACTTGGTTATCATTATAAAAAAATTGAAATTGAGATATTTTTCTTGTAATTCAAAAAACTAAATAATCAATATTATTAGCCAAGAAAAGATGAAACATGAAAAAATAAAGTTTTTTTCAATTTTTCATATGTTCCAATTTTCTCTCTTGGAATTCATCCTCAAATTTCCCCAATTCCTTTTCCCTAACCTAAAATCTAGGTTAGTGGGCCTTACCAACCATCCTATACCTAGATGTTGACGTAGACCCTTATTACTGAGAATTAGAACCAAACATTTCATTGTACTCAAAAAAGTTTTCATTTTTAAACATTTAGATATTACAAGGGGTTCTCATAAAGCAAGTTCTTAGCCTAGGGAGGATTGATGAGTTGAGTTTCACTTAGGGTATTTCCATTTGTGATACCCATTGATTTTAAAGGTGAGAACCAACCTAAAAAGATTGTCAAGTCTCACTTAATTTTTTAAAAATCGCCTAACACTAATAAAAACCTCAAACATGATTGTTCTACAAATTGTGGTCTTCCTTGATTCCCCCTTTACATAGAGAGGGTCCTTATTGCACTTAATTTTGCTTCAATGCCTTCGTGCACTCTATTTTGTTCTTATGTCTTCCTAAACACTTATGTTATTTGCACAGAACAAACCACGCATTGGTGAGTTTAACATTCAAATTAAAATAGAAAATAATAACCTATGAAAAATAATTTAAAATTCCCTACAATATAATAACTACCAATAGCCTATGATATTATAATGAAGAATATCCAACAATAATTTATAATAAAATAATCACCAATAGTCGTAATATAACATATAATAACCACTAATAACCATCAATAGTTTACAATAAAATAACCACCAATAGCCATTAATAGAATAGCCACCAATAGTCACTAATATAATAACATTAATAATCATTAATAAGCACCAATATCCACTAATATAATAACCATTAATAAGCACCAATAGTCACAAATATAATAACCATTAATAACCACCAATATCCACTAATATAATAGCCACAAATAATCATAAATATAATAGCCATTAATAACCACCAATATCCACCAATATAATAGCCACAAATAACCACAAATATAATAGCCACCAATAGTCATTAATAGAATAATGTCAATATCAATTAATATAATTTAATAACGAATAGCCACTAATAAAATAACTATTAATATCCATTAATAAAATAGGTATTAATAGCCATTAATAACCACCAACAGCCCCAATAAAAGAACAATTAATAATTATATATTATAATTACTTTGGATGGTTAAAAATAATATAAGGTGAAATAATCTATAATAAACAAAAGTAACTTAAGGTGAAATAATTTATAATAACCTAAAATTGTCAATAACAACATAAGGTGAAATAGCTTTCAATAGTCAAAAGTAACGAATAATAACCTCACATAATTGAAAATAGCTTAAAATGAAATAACTTATAATAGCCAAAAATAACTTATAATAGTTATAAGTAACCTAAAATGAAATAATTTATAATAACAAAAATAACATAAAATAACAAAAAAACCTTACAATAGCTTAAAATAATTTAAAGTGAAATAAGTTAAAATAGTTAAAAAAATAACTTAGAATAACCAAAAGTAGCATAAGGTGAAATAACAAAAAATAGTTAGAAATAATTGAAAATAATCATAAATAGTTATAAATAATGTAGGGTGAAATAATTTAATTTAATGAAAATAGCCATATAATAATTGAAAGTAACTTAGCATAGGTAATATTAGTATATTAACAAAAAAATTATGCATTTATTATAAAAAAATTCAAAAAAATGGTCATTGTAATTTTATTGAATAATGATATTCAATTTCTTTTTGCTCAAATGATTTTACACTTTCAAAAGGAAATAAATGTAAGTATGTACATTATTAATTAAAAAAAAAGTAAATTCAAATCATTTCATTTGAGCAAAATTTCAATAAGATATGAATTTTCAAAGTTTATGCTTTTGTAATGTTTAAAATGAAGTATTTGATAAATAGAATGTAATGTAACACATTATCACAACAAATGGGGTGGGTTAGATGTTAAGGGTGTTTATTGCCATTCTAAAGGTCAAGGGATCAAACCTCATGAGTGGTGTTGTGTGTGGTCAACAATGATAAGTTGATTGAATATTCTCTTATTTAGTTCCTTGGAATAAATGCTTAGGTTGATTATGTGGCCTATTTACATAGGTTAGGTTTTTAACCTAGCCTAGGTAGTGACACATGTCAATAAATCTAGACTAAAAATCATGAAATTATCAATAATATTATATATTAAATAATTTAATTTTAATTGATTTCCATGTTGGTTAGTTAATTAACTAACAAGTGAATGGTTTGGTAAATTTGTATTTCACTTAAGAGTAACCTTGTTTTATAAAGTATTAGTGAAACAATTCATTATTTGTGACAACTTGTCCCCATTCACTAGGGGGTTAACCAATTTCACCAAATAAAAATGTCTAAATTCACACAAAATCTAATGAAACCCAGAATGAATTAGAATGCATTTTGGTGTAGTGAATAGAAAATACAAATGATATTGAATTTATAAATTTAATTTGTAACCAACAAGCTCCCAACAATTTTATTATTATGTATTTATTTTACATAAAGTGCAAAAACATAATGAGAATGTGTTCATTCACACATTAGGTCCCATGTTCATTTTCAAAGCAATGGACATCAACCATCAGTCATGCCCACCATCTTACAAACTTTCAAATGATTCGAGTAAAACTATGGGTTTACATTCTACAATTAATATAAAAAAGATATGTTGGTTGAATTATTTGATGGCAACTATGCAACATTTGATGGACTTGTGAATGGAGCTAATGGCATTTTAAAAACATCAACAACATATTTTGAAAAATCCATTATATGGATAGTGTTTCAAAATTATAAAATCGGAACATTAATAAGAGAAAAATATAATCATTATTATGACAACAACATTGAATCAAAATGGACACCAATTGAACCTATCATCAAAGATATAAAAGTTGGTAAATCCCAATCATTTATCATAACAAAGATTCAATTTTCAATTGAACTTGCAGTAGCAAAAACCATTCATCATTCTTAGGGATTATCATTAAATTAATTGGTTTTTGATCCCACTAACATAAAAAAAACATGGGTTAACATATACAACATTATCCCACATTCAAACAAAAGAAAAAAATAATTTTGTTAACTCCTCTCCAACATCAATTTTTTTATGTGGATCCAAGAGTACATGTAAAAATGAATAGATTGAAAACAATTGCAACTTGGATACCATTAATTCCTCAATTAAAAAAATTACATAATTCTCGTGTAATTATCCAAGCCTTGAATACAACTTCCTTACACCAACATTACGAAAACATCAATCATGAGTTCATTCATGTTCAATTTTACATTCCTAAACAATCTTCAAACTATAATTCAATAATTTCTTGAACATTGTCCAATCATCATTATGAGAGATTTTAGTGTTGACATTATAAAAAATAATAACGAACCAAAAAATAAACAAGAAATATTGTATTTCATGGATAAATTCCAATTAAAATCACAATTTAGTGAAAACACCACAAAAGCTGGATCTCAATTAGACCATATATGGCCAAATGTCCCTATAAATGAATACAAATTTGGTATAATAGAAGCATATTGGTCAAATTTTCATAAACCGATTTATATTGCATTCAAATTACCAAACACACTTTCAATGTATAACAAAAAAACCCATTAATGTCTCCATTTATTTAAAGTGTAGCGTTTGTGAAAATATGCATATAAATATTGCATTTTCCACTTAATTAATTACTCCCCAAATGTTGGCACCTTGTGGCTTGAATTTGCATTTTACATTTTTTTTCATGGACCATGTGCAAAAAAAATTGTAAATATCAATACCAGGACAAAAAAAAAAAAAAGAATGATTTTTCTATCCACACATACACCCATCAAACATCATAACAACACACCTTTCATGGAAAACCAAAACCCAAAATGCAACAAAAACAAATATAAGAAATGCCACATTCTCAAACTTCAAAATGAAAATGAAACCAAAAATAAAAATCTTTCCATGTAAATTATATCCATTCAATATGCATGTTTATTTTAAACATTGAAATACCTCATGCACATTATTAAAAATTGTCTACATTATCCAAGTTTGAAAAGCTTAGATTTTTTTAAACAATATAATTAATCACAAATTTATATTCATTTGTATGGTTAAAGAAAAGACAATGGAACTGTGGTCTCAATTTCTAAACATGTACAATGAATTTTAAGATGGTAAGAAAACTTTATGTTTTAGTACAAATATGAAAAAAAATAATTATGATCTTTCATAAAACCAACAAACTTTCATTCAATATAACTTGAGTTCATAGTAGAACATTAAATGTAATACCTTATTTTCAGGACAGAGCATCTCGAGGCAGAGTCGCTTGTTACATGTGTTTTATCTAGTTGTGCTCACAGTCACCTCACATCTCTACAGCTCAAGCATGGACTAAATACAGATTTGTGTGAGTTGTCAGTCCACCTATGAATCATCACATGTTAACACTTTTCATCCTTTTTTGGGGATCATATGTACCTGTCACATGAAATGTTCCCAATGTTCTGACAATATGACGAACAGATTTTCAAACCAATTGCACCTCTCAACTGGAAAGTGCTTGTCCAAGAAAGAAGGCTCCATTTCAGTGGCTTTCCATGGAGGGGGCTAAATCAGCAATGGGTCCTTATTGCAGACAGTACAAAAGTACTGTCTGTTTTTTTCCCTGGCTGTCCAGTTGCCCAACCTAGATGTGTCAGGTGATAACTAGACACATCTTGTGCTGCCCAGAAAAAAAAATTGTGTCTTATTTGTGCAAGCATTGGGTGTGCAATGGCCAATAGTAAGAGGCATATTATGCCTTCTATTTTCTATTAAACACTCAAAGCATCCATAACAGGACCCAACTTTTGTGTATGGGTATAATCTTCTGAAAAAGATGGATTGGTCAAGGGCAGACAAGAAGAGAAAGAAGCCAAAGTACTGTCTTCAATAACAACTCGTTGCTGATTTCCATCCTTGTCAAAAGACAGGAACCATCAGCTACACTCATACCATGGTAAAAACCTAAACAATTTTGTTTGAGTTTCTTCCAAACATTATAAATATTCTGTCCTTAGGCTAATTAATCACAATCACCGAGTCCAAATTTAACTTGTTTGGAGTTCAATATATCACCACTAAGAGGCCTCACTCAAGAAACTGAAGGTACCAGTTAGGTGCTGGTTCACCCTGCCTGGAACTCTTCACAACACTCAAAAAGTAAAAATCAAAAGAACATGGTGCTGACTTGTTAAATGCCACCAGATGGGCCAATCATTGAGACAGGCTAATAAAGTCAATCACATTTAAATCACTGGAACTTTTGGAGAGCACTATATATTGTGCACATGTACAGGTTCAAATTTCAAACTCAAATTCAGTGTATGGTAACACCCTTAGCATTGCGTCTTACAGGAATACGGGCAGGCCCGATTCTGATAATGCCCATGGTTGAGGTCTTTATATGCCATAAAAATTAATATATATTTCTTTTTCTCCACTTTTTTTTCCTGTCCAGCATGATATTAGAGATATCCGTAAAGTCAGGAAAAGACAGCACCAGTACCGTGAGTTTGGTCATACACAGGGTGAGATTCAAAAAAACCTGCAAAAAAGTACAGTAGCATTCAAGGGGCGGGGGTGGGGGGGTCCTGAGTTTCACCCTGTCTTTCTTTTTTTCCTGAGCGTCTCCACTGCTGCTACATAGATTTTCACTCCTCCTACTTGTATAGCTACTATAATTCCTCTCGAACCTTGTGCATTAAATGCTGAGATTCAGCATTTCGTACTGAGTTTCAGCATTTCGTACTGAGATTTAATAAAATTTCCTTACTTTGCGGATACCACTAAAAGAGAGGGGTTAGGGGGTGAAAGGAGGCCCAAAGACAGGGTGAAGGTGAACACAAGGTGACTTTACGGATGTCTGTATTGTGTGGATTTGATTACAAAATTAATTTGTGTTTGCATTTACACTCTGAAAGAGCACCTCCAAATACACTACAAAATTTGTGGGAGGTTTTTACAACTGTTTAAAGCTCAAACATGATCCAAATTATATACTGTACAGGCCATGTCACTGTATAGTCACCTAATGGAACATCTCTAATCCAAATCAGTTCAATTTGCTTCTGCTTCAAATCTCTTACAAAACTAGGGTTACCAGATCGAGGCATTCAAGATTTCCTGAACCTTCGGAAGGAGTAAAAGACTATGAGGGCGGGCATGCTTGCCGCCGGAGTTACTCATTAGGCATGGCTCCCTGATGCTATTGAACATCCCCATAAAAATTATTAGTCAAAGTGTCAGACTGTTTTTCAGCTCAAAAAACATTTCGTGTACAACAGGAAAGCTTCAAAGTGTCTGCTCCTGTAACTTGACAGTGCGCCGATCTTGACAAGATGGGCCTCTAACTTGGCGTGCAGTGTTTTATGTGTTGCAGTCTGTGGCCTGACTAGGAAGCTGTACATTTCAGTCCTACATTCAGTCCCACCCATGGAAGCACTTCAGTCCTACATTCAGTCCGTCTATTTTGTCCTACATTCCATGCGTCAAATATAAGCAACATGGATGGACTGAATGTAAGATAGAAATGTAGGCCTTCAAGGTAAATTGCTAACTGCAAGTACTGATAATGGGCAGGTTCCAAATTTTTGGAACATTTTGATATTGATACCCTGTGTAGTGCACCCTAAAAAACAACATCATCAAGGCCCTGCCCAGTGCCCCCCATTGGGGGTTAAAAAGTAAGAACTGGCCAACACTGGTCCTAAGGTTCCAAACAAGCCAATTCCAAGGAGATCATAAACATAGCCCCCATCCATGACTAGCATCAGTTGCTAAGGATCCGGAATTTAGACCATCATACATTTCCCATCTTTCATGAATCTTCTTGGGAGTCTTAATCAACAAAATCCAACAAGCTGGTAGTTGGACTTGAGCTCAGTAGCATTTCAAAATCTAAAACCAAACCCAAGTATGTTGGGTCATGATAGATGTACTCCAACAGTATCTATCCTGGATCAATCAGAGCAAAAATGAGGATCTGAAGACGATGGTTATCTGGAAAGAGCCCAGCCCTCTTCCTGTTCCTGTCCTCAGTTTTTTTTTTAGCTTGAAGCGTTTTTCGCATCAAGAGGCTCATTCGTACCTGCTGTTAAGAAGACTCGATTGAAAAACTTGAGGCGGTACTCAGAAGTGGCTCAAACGATGTCCTACTCCTCAGTATTATTAAATCAACCCACCAACAATCATTTTGTACATGTCGTCGGTCGGTGTGGTAAACAGTAAACACTACTTGAGAGCAGAAAAAAACACCTTCTGAGCAGACTCTTGTGCTAGCTTCCAAGGCGACAGACAGAAGATGGAACATTATTGATCCTATTGTACTTAGGCAGCCACAAAAGGTCGTAGCAAGCAAAATTTCAGTGAACTGCTCAAATCCAAAATGATGAAATAGACCAGTGTTAAGGGGTTATGAGAAACAGCAACAGATAGTACTGTAGGCCAGCTACAGCCTTGACAGGCTGCTCATCAACACCTAATCCACCATAGTAGTGTGTAATGCAAAGAAGTTGGGCTTGGTGTTCACACAACACATCTATCTCTGGAAAATTTATGTAGAAGATTGACCTAATTTGGAAGGAACATGCTCAGAGGAACCTTCCAGATTTGTACTACAGTACCTTTCAGCTTGCTTGCAAGTTATGTTGTCCATGGAGGTAGGACCTGCAAATGCAAAGACAATAATATTAGGTCAATGTGTTGTGTAGTGTAGCCTCCAGTGCTAAAGTAAAGGAACACACGGCCCCAAGTACAGGATGAGATCAAGAGATTTCCCAACTAGAAAACAAAAGCTCATCAGAAACTTAAAGCATAGGTAGGTATAGGCTAGTGGGTACATAAAGCACACACTTGCAGCTGCCATCATCTTCCAGGATGCTAAACCAGCTTTCACCATGGTGAATAAGTCAGCTTCTGTTTTCAGTTTTGGGAAGCCAGAGAAGAGAAAGGATAGGCCAGAGTGAACCAAAAGCCACCATCCATCATGGGAAGTCCCTTGTGCCTCAACTGTATGTGTGTGAACCCCAACTGAGTTAACCCTGGGTTTCACCTTGGTAACCTATGTTATCACCCATTAATAATAGGTCCTTTGAGTAGGCAGGCTGGTAGGATAATAGGTGGGTACTTGGTAAGTGGATATGCATGCAGATGTTTTAGTACCTAAGTAAGGGCTAGTTGTTTGATAGTAGGTAGGTATTAAAAAGGGGAACTGAGCTAACCATTGTGGTTAACTATGGAACTGGAACCCAATGGACAAGTGTTTGCTGTTCACTTACTATCCTATCATCATGGTGTACTGGTGGCTGTTGGTTTATCCTGGCCAATAGGATGAAGTAAGAAACCGTTGCATCAGACTTGGTCTTCACACTTCAGACTCAACAGGCAAAGTCTCCACTCTGCCTAAAACATCATAAGGCACATGATTGTTGGGATGATGTTCTAGGCCATGCGTAAAGGACCATCCCACCATTCAATGCAGTGCCAGGCCCTAACTGCATTCTGTTGAGAATCTCTGTTGGAGAGGACTGGGGACAAGGAAAGTCCAATAGCCCATATAAGGTTTATAACTTATGACCAATGTTAAAGAACCTCTAGTTCCAGTTTTGAAAAAAATAAATTGGGAATTGTCTCCGTTCTGTTTCAGATTCCTAAATGTGAATTAGAATGGTTCCAGTTCCAGTTTTCAGAACCAGTCCTGGTTCAAATAGGACTGGTTTTGAACCAGTTCTGGTTTGGTTCAGATATTGGTTCCGGTTCTACAAAACTAGAATAAAAAAATCCAGTTCTGTGTATAGTTTTTCCAAAGGAAAAAAAATTCCAATTCTAGTTCCAGTTTGAAAATCAATCACTATGCCATGTGTGTTCTTTGTTCTTTCCAATCATAACTAGAACCAGCAGTTCTTACACACCAAAGTGGGTACCCACACAACATTGGTTATGATTAAAGAAAAAGTGGGGTATTTGGTGTAGGGTAAGGCCCCAGGGTGAAGGCATGAACAAAGGGGGTTACGACAAGATGACATTTTGGGAATGTTCCCGCACTTTTGGGCCTTACCCATTGTAAATAATGAAGCAAATGTCATCATAAGCCTAAACCTATGTACATCACAACGCTGTAGGAGCTAAGAGGTAGCTTTGCCTACAAGAAGGCCTACATTACACTTAATGACACTTTCTACACTTGATCTAAACAAAGTTCATGTGGGGCTCCACCAACCCCTTTAGTTTTTTTTGTTTTTGGTGTGAGTTCTTTGGAGATTTTATGAGCCTCCAATGAACAAGCTGTACCATTGATTAATCAGTGATTAGGTGTTTAGTGACCAACTCACCTCTTTTTAAAAATCTAGATTTCTTTTATAATTTTTTTCCCCCCTTGATTGATTGTGAAAATTTGGCCTAATTGGCAAAGAGGGTTAAAAGCTTGGATTCATGCCTTATATGTCAGGATTTATCATACAGATAACCCTAGAAATCCAAATGAAGATGCAATTTTTTTACATTCAATCATTACTATAGACCTTTTATCACATGACACCAAGAAATTCCCAATTGAGAATCATTCCAAAAACCACTTCACACTTTAAAATATGTTCCACCTATCTTGGCCTCTTAAAGCATGTGGGAAATACATATTAGGGAAACACATTTGGAATTGCATGTGATTAAATGGTTCATCATTTTATTGATTCACCTTTGGGTTTGTCAAGTGATATTGATGACAAATTCTCAAATCCTAATAACATTATTAGAAATTAAAAATTTGAGGGCATGTTCCTTAACTTTTCATGATGGAGATTGGGGTGCAAGTGATTTGAGATGACTAAAATGTAACACATTACACGAGAATTTCTTGGTCACCAAGATTGCACAAATAAACAAAGAAGGTGGTTAATGGATGGATCACTAAATCCATGAACTTGATTTTAAAACTAGAATCAAGTTGTGGATTTACCATATGCACATAGGGACTCAACATGGCCCAACATCATGACCCAACTTCTTAAGGGATGCACCAATACTATATTTTGCATGTCTTAGGGGGACTATGTTCCCAAGGAAATTTTCTCGATAATTTCAAAATCCTCTTTCAAAATTATGACATCTTTGTGTCCCACAACTTTAGGAGTCATAACTTTTTTTTAACCTATACAAATTAAACATGTGATTACAACATCTTGTACCTTTTTCAACATTTTCCCCAAGTCATGTCAAGTTCTTCAATTGGATATAATTTGGCCCTCTAAATCAACATTTAGGTGATTGGGACATTTTTAGACAATTTGTGCCCTAATTCTTAAAATGAACATACACCTTTTGAAAAACAATTTTGTTATGGGAATGCAAGCCTCACAATGTTGTAACCCTTTTCAAACTCTTTCCAATTATGAACCACAAATCGCTTGATTTGGATAAGGTTTGCCCCTCCTCAAACCTTAATCCAAAGATTTGAGACTCATAAAGGGAGTTCCAACTCCCAAAATGAGAGTGCCATATGGGAGATTTGGGATTGCATCTTTTTAATTCACAAACACATTTTTATTTGAGAATGTTTCATTCTTAGTCTCAATTATGTCTTTAGTTTCTTTACTTGTCTTTGCTTTAACTTTAATCACAAACCTAAGACTTAAATTGCAAATTTTAAATGGGATAAAATTTTCCATTTTCAAAGGTGACCTAACTTTCAAACATAATGAGAATATGTGATTGCCAACCAAGGCTTGGGTAGTTTAAATAGTAGCCTAACCTAGTTTAACCTAATCAACATAATTAAGCCTAGGTTATTTCCCTAGTTCCTTGGCCTAGCAAGTAGGTTAGCTAACCAAATCAATATAGCCAATTTGACAAAATGTCAAATCAATATAGTTGATTTGACTAAGCCATAGCTATTTTGACAAACCTTTTTTTATTTGTCCATTTTTATTAGATGTATGATTTGACACTTTAATAAGATTGAACCTTTTGAAAAGGTGTGATTTTTTATAATGCAAGGAATGTTTTTCAAATGTTTTATAGGCTGATTTTAAAACATATATTAAAATTTGTTGGTTTTTAATGGCTTTTCAATATAATGGGAAATTTTTTTAATGAAAATTTCCATTGTATGGGCATGCCTTCCACAAGGCCATTAATTCACAAGACAACATGCCCACCCATGAGGTCATTACTAGTGTTGGGTGGTTCTCACTCAATGATTTGGTTCTCAAATTGGTTTACAGTTTAGTTTTCATATTGAGAATCAACTATTTTCATTTTGGGTGAAAACTGGGCTAAAAACCATCTTTCAAATTTTCACCCATGTGAGAACCAACTAGGAGAACCAGAATGGGATTTTTTTATAAAAAAAAGAGAAAATCAGATGGGTTTTCACATGAAAACCTGAGTCTGATTTTCAGAGTTTGGGAGGGAAAATGGGTAGGTTGGAATTAGGTTTAAAGTTAGAAGTTTTAGGGTTTAAGGTAGTGCCTCCACTAGGGGAAACCACAAAAGGAGAGGGATATAAAACCCAAAAGGTTTTTTTACCTTGTTAACTTGTGTTTTGTTTTTCTTTCATTTTTATTTTATTTTGTTCTTTTGTTCTACATTTGTTCATCGCCTTGTTTTTGTTGTTGTTTGTTTTTTACCTTGTGTTTTTGCATTGTGTTGTTACTACTTATGATGGTGTGTCATCCTTCACCTTGTGCTACTATTGCTTGATGTGGTTCATCACCTTGCCTTACTCCTATTCATTGTGGTTTGTCACCTCGTGCTACTATTGCTTGATGTGGTTCATCACCTTGCCTTACTCCTATTCGTTGTGGTTCATCACCTTGTGCTACTACTACTTGTTGTGGTTTGTCATTTTGTGTTGTTGCTGCCTATTGTGGTCCATCACCTTGCACTACTTTTACTTGTTGTGGTCATGTTGCCTTGCATTGTTGTTGCTTGTTGTGGTTCATTTTTGTTGCCTTATGCTATTATTGTTCATTGTGGTGCGTCACCCTCACCTTGTGTTGTTTTGTCAATCCACACCATTTTTAGGTCTTCATGACCTCACCCTCCCTTGTGTTGTTGCTCCTTGCTATGGTTCATCATTCTTTGTTTTGCGTTATTACTACTTATTTATTGAGGTGATGTATTCCCCCCCCTCTTGCCATGTGTAGGTTCTAGAGCTTGGAGTGCAAGGTGTCATCTTAAGAAAATAAAGTAAGTTTTTTCATTCAAAAGTTTTTTTGTTTGCTTTGTTTTTGCAGATTTTTGTTGATGTTTTTAGCTTTATTTAACTTAGTTTTATTTTGTTTCAACTTTTGAATTTTTTTTTTTCATGTTTTGGTTGCAATTGTTTTTTTCCCAAACTTAACTTTGACATTCTAACTTACATTTTAATTTTACATTGCACTTCATTTGTGTAAATGCCCTTTGTAAATGCTTTTGAAAATTGTAAATGTTTTAAAAATTTTGCTGACTGGTAGCCTAAAAGTTTGCATATTATTGTTTGGTTTTTTCGTTAGTCATTTGGTAGAATTTCATTTTGCAATTAATAATGGAATGGTCATCCCAAAATGAAAACAAAATGAATAATAATGATGAAATATATCTAAATGATGTTGTAATGGAAGAGGAAAGAACGAAATAAAAGTTTGAAATTTAGCAAAGTTTGCAAATAGAAGAAAATATTAATGTAGATGAAGGGGAAGAAAGAATTAAGGAAAACTTGAAAAATTTATAGTTTCAAAGAAAAAAGGGAGACATGATGGTAAAAATGCATTATGTTGATCATTTTATTATGTAAATGATAATAAGCCAATGGATGTTAAGTGTTTTCAATTGATGAGATGCATTTTTTGTTATGCTAGTTTAATTTTAATATCAAATGCCAAAACACAAGCAAGGAAAGGTTTGATTTTGTATAACAATGCAAATGGAATTAGTGCATTAAAAAAACATGTTTATGCATACCATTGTCTGATTGCAAAAATGTTTGAAAAAGAAGTGAAAAATATGTTAAAAGAACCTTATGAAATACAACATGCAAAAAAAAAATCTCATGTAAATGGAACCGCTATCTTTAATTTTTTTGCTACCAAAGAATTTTATAAAAAAGATGATGTGCAGCAAAAATAGTCTTTGGAAAATTTAGCTCTTTTAATTATTAAAAACCATTTGCCAATTATGCATCTTGTGTGAAAAGCAATGGTTGAAAAGATTTAATCTACATTTGTGTGCAAGGGTTGTTTTGCCTTTTAGAAAATAAATTTCAAGAGAAATTTTGCTAGAGTTGGTGGAAAAAACTAAACAAATGTATGTCCTACCTATTTTGGCATATTGTTATTTTATAATAGCAAGTTTTGATTTGTGAATGTCAAAAGGGGCTTACGACATTTTTTCCCTTATTATTATGGGTTTGATTAGTAACCAAAACATATTGCAATTGGTCTTTTTGAAGCATCTAATATCTTTGGGCATGCATTGTTAGCCAAAGACTTAACTAACTTGTTAAAGAAAGTAGGACTTGAGAAAAAAAGTCATTGCTTATGTTAAAGATGAAGAATGTAATTTAAATACTATGAATGTAGCTTTAAAAAAATTGTTATAAGTTGTGATATTTTAGGTTTGGCAAAAAGTTTTCAAGGTAGTTGTTTTGGCCATGCGTTCTCTAAGGCATGCTAGTATGTTTTAGTTGATGAAAAGGTTTGTAAGGGTTTGAAATATGTGTTTGTCAAAATTGCCCAATTTGACATGTAGAAATGCATAACTAGCTAAAAAAGTTAGGGAAGGATAAACAAAAATGGAACAAGGCTTGTACATATTTGAATCTTCTTTAAAAAAAAGTAAACACTCTAGTTAAAATAAGGTTATTGTCAAATGCTTCTTGTGATCGGTGGGGGCTTTGGAACATATTTTGTTCCTTTGCCCCTTTATGACCCCCAAGTTTGGTTTTTTTGTGTTTTATGGTTTGGATTTGGGTCCATTATTTTTGTTCTTCCTTTCCCCCTTCATTGGGTACTTTGCTTTATAATATTTCCTTGTTTATTATTACTTTTGTCAAGACTTACAACAATGTAGATATTGAACATTTACTATCTTTTTTTGCAAGCTTGCTAGTAAAGTCATTCTTTTTCAAAAGGCTATGTAGTTCAAGAATGCTATAATGTTTTACTATAGCAAGCAAACTCCAATGAGGATGACAACCAAAGTTCCACCCCCTTTGACATGGCATATTTGTCAAATTGTTGTTAATTGTCTTTCTCTTGTTATAATTGTTTGTGTTTTTAACCAATCTAGGGGACATTAGTTGTTAAGTGATGCCCTTCCACTTGCCATTTTGATTAGCTTGAAATTGAGAAAATAACCAAAAAATGCACCATCTTTTTAGACCTTAATGGAAAAGGGTCCTAGTGTGGCACTTAAGATAATTTGTTTGGCTTCCAACTTTAAAAAAAAGGTGTGTGGAGTTCTAAATAGTTTTCTTTCCTTCTTGAAGAAATTTGATGAAAGAAAACACATAATATATATGTTAGCTCTATTGTTTGATCCAAGATTAAAAAGTCTCCACTTAGTGTTTTCTTTCATTGGTCATGATCAAGGAGTAACAATTGTTGAGCAATATGATACAATGTCATTATATTTTATGCTCATGAAATGCTATTATCACTTGCATCCATTGATATAATTTTATAATGGTTTTGTTGACCATAAAGTGGATGATGACAACAATATGAATATGTTTCAAATGATAGTAGGGAGTATTGAGCTAGCAAAAAAATTGTTAAGAGATAATTGTTGGTTTTTTTATGTTATCAAATGGATGTGAAGGAGATCAAGTCTCCCCTTTGATGGTGGGAGAAACATGAAGCCATGTTTTGCATAACTGGGTTTCTTGCTTGTCATATTTTAGGGATTGTTGGTTTTCAAATAAAGACTTAAAGGATATTTTCCTTGGTTAAATTCCTCACTACTTTTGGGAAGATGTCATTTACAATTAGAAAATTTTAAGAAATTAATTTTTGTGAACAATAATCAGCCCAGTGATTGTAGAGCTAGTTATCAATCCCCTTTTAACCTTTTAAAACTTATTAGGATAGATGCATACCTAGAAAAAGAATTGGAATAATTTGAAGGAGCTTTTGAAAGAAATGAAATTCTGGACTTATAAATTGTTAAAAATATATTCAATGTCTATTATTTTGTCAAACAAAAAATCTAAAAAAAATTCCAATTTTTTTTTTTGAATTTTTTGAAATCTGACTTGTGAAAATTGGCCAAGAAAACTGGTTGTTTTTGAATTGTTGAGAATTGCCAAGCTTGAGAATTAGATTCTTTCTTCCTTGGAAAAAATTTGATACTTGAGACGATTCTTGTAATCCCATTACTTTTTTAAAAGTAAAAATCAAAGCAATTTTCACACATGGGCTTAAGAATCAAAACCAATAGTTCTTCAAAAGTAATGAAAACCACCCAACGCTAGTCAATTACATTCCCACAATTTGTTGTGTAATTGAAGCATTGTTTACATGAAAACAACAATCTATGTACGCAAGTTTGTTTTTAGCTTAAATTATTCATTGTGATGTAATAATGTTAGGGTGATTTTTTAAAAAGGTGTACCAGCCATGATAAAAAGGAGCCCATTTCCTTTCTTTAGTCATGTTTTGAAAAAATTCCCTAATCAAATGGATTTGGATTGTTGATTTGAATTGATTGGACCCAATAAATCAAACCATGCACATGTGCAAATTTGAACAAGTTATCAAAGTTTGCACACCTTTTACCTTTGTTGTTTAATTTTGCCCTAACATCTTGGTCAATTGACCTTCTTGCTTTGCTTTCGTTGTGATTTGTTCACACCATAGCCATAACTTGCCATTTTTCTTGTAAGTTTTTTTCTTGCCATGTCATGTCATGTAATCTTTGCAACTTCTCTACACCACAACTTTTGTGAGATATGTGCACACATGATTGAATTGCTTAGGTGGTTGAAGAAACACTTTCAAAATGCATTAAAAAGGAATTTGACTAGACTATAAAAAGGTTAGAGAAGCTTCAACAATTAGATGAATGGAATATGAGGTATTGGGATCATACATATGATTTGTCCATGAACATAGAGTGGTACTGATCATGACCATATTTTCTAAAGAATTTCAATGAATTAATTGAATTTGGTGCAACTAACAATTTTAATAATGAAAAAACAAGCATGTATGTTTGCTATTCACATAAGATAACTGTGAAAGGATCCAAGGAAGGTCACATTTTGATGTGGAATGCTTTGGGTTTGGACATTTTGAAAGCACTAGACATTCAACTTCCTAATGCACCCAATGTGTATTAATCTTTCATGTGTCCACTAGAACCTAGTCATAACTAGGTTATGACTAGTTTATTGTAGGAATTGAAGAGTTTATTGAAGGAAACGTTCTTCAATTCCTTTCATATCTTTGATTGGGGTTCAAGTAGTAAAGTGTTTGTTGTGGTCACAACACAAAGAAGGAATTATTGTTGATTCATTTCCTTTTCATTTATTTGATCATTCTATTTCCAAGTAGTATTGTTCTTGAAAAACATCTTTGTGCACACACTTTTCGTCACAACATACATCAATACACTTTGCACATGTTGGTTGTGACACAAAATTTTCTTACAAATACAAAATGTTTTGTTTCTTTGTGGTTGAAGAAGGAAACCCATTAGTTGGTTTATATAATTACGATTCGCTAATAATTCTCAACACACACATACAAGTCTAGGAGAATTTAAATAAGGTTTTAAATAACTTTTTGGAACTTGATTACATTTGTTGGTTTCTTTACATTTGATCAACGTAGCTACCATGGGAGTGTGAATAGTGACCATGTGAACTTGACAATTGTGAACACAATAATTATTTTTGGAATATTTTTACAACATGTACATAATATTTTGGCATATAAAAAAATTCTCTTTATAGGATAAAAATATTCCATGTACATCAATGGAATATTCCAATTGTAAAAAAATATTATTTTGATTTTGTGTAGGGGTAAGAATGAGAGGACATAATTAGACCACCCAATATAGTGTTGTGCATTATTAGTTAGTATTTAACTAAAACATTTTATGTAATGTGTGATTTTTCACAAGTGAGACATGATCCATACCTACCAAATATATGAATCAACATTAATCCAATCCTTTAACAAATCAAAACATAATAAATCAAAATAGTAATAACTAGCACAATATTTGGCCTTGGAATGAAACATATAACACCATCTTGACTGTTACAATGGACCCTTTTGGTAAACAATATTTGGTGTCACTTTTGATTATTACACCTACTTACGTAGAAGTTAAAAATGAACCAATAAGTGATGAACTTTATCACATTTCCAAATGAATGAAAATTTCAAACTCCCCACAAAAGATGACATGCTACAATACATAATAAATGTGTTTACATGGCACCCATTTCCCCTATTTCCCCAATGAGTTTTAAATCATAATCACAAAATCCATGAAAGTGCAAATTGGGAAATTCCCAATTGTAACTTCATATTACATTTTGTTTGAAGTTTTTCCACATAAAATCTTGTAAATCCATCCATATCTAGGAACAAGAACCTCCAATGGTGGCTTGAAAGTTGTTACAAGAAGCCCATTAGCCTCCCATTGATGGTAATGTTGTTTTGACATTAAAAATGGCAATGTGTGTCAAACAACCTAGCCATTTTGTATTGTCAACCATTGCATTGTAGCCACCAATCAATTTATTGGATGGAGTTTTCCCCACCAAATAGACTTCAAAGATGCATAGGATATCATCTATTGAAAACAAAGCTTACTTCCTTGAAAGACTTCACTTCATATTGTGAGAAATTGGTCTTTCATGCATAGGCCAAATAGATGGAACCATCGATTTGTCAACTACATACCTACACTTTATACCCCCCACACAACAATTCATGCCATTTGCATAGAATGATGTTTGAAGGAAGCACCTATGAACTGAGATGACAAACCCAAACAAATAAGGGTAGGGACACCAATGGAAGCTGATTTGATAATTATCCTTGTGGTACAATAATGGCTAGTGGTTTTTTACAATGTTGAATATTGGATGTGGGAGGTAGGGGGACATCATTCTACATGGCACACTCCATTTCCACATGCAACTTCCAAGACCTCAACACCTCCATTGGTGATATCCACAACCTCATACTAATTAGCATTATAGGAAAGTTACTCAATTTGCACATGTGATATTCTAATTTGGGTGTTGACATGCAAGTGAGAAAAACTGACACAATCATGTTTATGTGAATCCCCTTTTCATCATGGAAGCAAGTTTGGTTTCCTTTTGCAAGAGCCAAGGATCTCCTCCCTTTCTATGCGTGCGATTTTAGTTATGAAAGACAACCCTAGTGCATATTTCAAAATTGCATCTTCAAGTTGCTTTGAATCACCAAATTGGGTTATTTCAAGTAGGAGAAGCTCATTCCTATTAGGCCTTTGACCTAATGGACCACCCTTTTTAAAATGGTAATACAATGTTGTTTGCTTGAAAACTTGAACCTAATCATTACAAGTTGCAATGTACGATCAAGTTCCCCTTTTCCTTGATTATTGAAGGCATATGTTATGCATTATCTTTGAAAGGTTGTAGTTGGGCATGTCCATGCAAGCTTTTTCAAAGTGAATTTTACAAAACATAATATATGTTTATTGATGTCATTTTCAAATGAGTTTTAACATACTATAAACATGCCATCCAAACAAGATGGGATGGAAAATGCAAGAGACGAATGGGAACGTTACATATATCATAAAACCTCTCATATTCTAACATGAAAATGCTAAAAATTGAACCAATTTTCCAACTCTTGAAGCTTAGTTACATCCTACCCCTTGAGGAATACCACTATCAACAAGTACCTACATAGTGAACATTTGTTTTTTCCAACAAAGTGGCATTCTTGTATTCATAGTACAAGGTCTTATGTTGTTCAAACATCTCTAGTTTGATTTGTTATTTTTTGTGTATATCCATAGATTGAGTCTAGTGGAAGTAACATGTTCGTAACCTTATTAATTATGAATTCACTTGGATCCCCACTACCATACATGATTCACATTGCGTTCCAATTGGCTTGAGCAATATCAACCATGAAACCCTTGAAGTTTGGATTAAGAACACCTTTCTTCAACATCACCTTGTTCAACTTTGCCACAAGACACATTGAACATCTATGTTTTCGGATTACATGTCACAAATGGTAATCGTCATAACTTTACAATAGATTGGATCATGTATACATGGTAGGCAAGGGTCATCTAGTCCTAGACATGTTTCACATGATTAAACATGATCCAAGTTATTTGGAGGTTGCTACTAGGCTACTTGCTTCACTAAGTCACATATACTACCACCTCCATCCATAGACATCTTGAACAACATTTTTTTCCCCAACTATTGTTCGATAAAATAATTATTTTGAATGTAATCATAACCACTATTGGTCTTGAGAACCAAAGTGTTAAAGATGTATCCTTTGTTACCTAAACAATGTTTAAAAAATGCAACAAGTTCTTGACATTGGGAGAATAAATAATCGTGAATTTGTCCATCATTTGGCATAATTTGTTTCCTTTCAGACATTCTAAGGCCTTTCACCATCTCCATTGAACAAGTGTCAGGACAAAAAAATTTATTTGCAATAAACACAAATACCAACATGGTAGTTAACATGGTGCAAGACACCTCTTCATGGACCAAAGCTTTGATTTGTATGACAACTTCTTTACACCTACCCTCCACTACCAAATGTTCATGTGTACCTAGGTGAAGTGTTGCTTGAGTCAAATTTTCTTGCTTATGCATGACATAATACAAGTGAACTACACGTGTGTTAACACAAAATGACACAACATTGCAAATTTTGCAATAAGGTGGACCAAGAACAAAATGGTCTTTAGTCAAACCCTGAACAATGTCACCAATCTAAATAGTTTCATTGGGGCTTCCATTCATAATAAAGTAATTGCAAAATTTGTTTCAGCATTCTAGAAGACCCAAACACCTTGTCCTAGGGAATGTAAGGTTGAAATCATTCTTGATGTTTGTCATTTTGACCTTGCATTAATAATGTTTGTCATACTTCTTGTTCATTCCTAATTGCATCTTACTAGAATGGCCATTTGGATTATCAATTGGCAAAAGTTCAAAGAAGACATCACCATTGAATGTGGTTGGAATGTTATGAACATTTTCAATGTGTCATGTAATTTAATCCTATCAACTCTGAGGTGACATCTAAGGCTTGGGACATTGCTTTTAAACAATTTATTACACTAAGCACAAAAGATCTGTGCAAAGAAGCATGATGTCTAATGGATTCAAAAGAATCGTCAATCTAACATAAATGGAACAATTCAAATGGGCAAATGTTGAGGGGTGCACAAAATTTTGTAATGTTCCATCTTCACTAAAAGAGTCACACAAATCTATGAATGTAGTTTGATGATCCTTCACATTAATAATTCTTGATTCATCTCCGCAATATGGGCAACATCATTGGCAATAGATACAGTAATGCCTAGGGTCATAATAATATATTAAGAGCTTTTTAGTTGCTTTTCCCCAACAATCTTGAACATTCTGCCATTGAAAATTCATTCTAATCCTTGACTAACATTCACTAGAACTTGGTATATAGATCTAGTAACATTATTGTTGTCATCATATGCATCATCTTTTGAAATGTGAACAATGTTAGGTTGCAAACCAAACATTGCACATAAGCATTTCCTAGTCATTTGTGAAATCCAAATTCATTTGTAGGGATAGTTAGCTCAACATTTCCCTTGGCATGGAATGTTACCATTTTACACAACACAACCTTTAACATAATTGATCTTGGAAGAGAAGTGGAACAAATATTAAAAAGAGGGTTTGGCAATTCATTTAATAATCCTTGCGGGCAATACATGAAAGAGTTATGGTCAAGAATGTTAAAAAAAAAAAAATCTCTCAAAATATTGATGAAAAACAATAATTGAATTTCATTCAAAACAAAAAGGATCGCAACAACAATGAAACAAGATAAAAAGGATAATGTGTTGTTGTTTATTAACATTCTATTCAAGGGAACGCACCAAAAATGACAAGCCAATGACACTAATGATTAATAGCACCATATTCAAGGTAACAAACACATTATAACAAGGATAAGTTGTTGTAAGGAGTTTAAAACATGGGTTCGTGTGACGTGTCCCAAGAATGGCATCCATAAAGATCCTTGGAGAAAAGAACATCACTCACATGTACCTTTGAAATAAAATGTTGCAAGATATGGAACCTCTTAGAACATGTTAGGATGCATCTTTAGTATTTGCTAATGTTGGTGTTGATTTATGTTTTTATTATTTACGATCTTTTTTTGATGACCAATGGCCTTATGAAAAACAAACATTTTTCTCATGATCACCACAATAATAATATCTAAATGCGTAAATATCAAAAGGTAAAATAATGTGTGTGGTATTGGTCGTTTAGCAAAATTATGGAATTCTAATCATAGGAATAATTGCAACCTAATGGTGGAAAATATTATTAGTGGGATCTAGTCATGCACAATAAACAATGAAATTAAACAGATCCCCTTGTTGATTGTTCAAAAATTTTGGCAAACAAGCAACATAATTAGTTTAGGTTCATAGAATCCATGGTCATATCAATCTTGTAGTTAAAAATTTAATTATTTAAGACAATGAAAAATGAAGTTTTTTTTTCATGTGCAAATCGTATTAATATCTTTAAAATCCCATTTAAAAAAATGGAAATCAAAACTTAGGGTGGAATAACTTACAATAGTTGAAAATAACCTAAGATGGATTACTTTATTACATCCTATAATAATTTAAGATGGAATAACTTAAAATAATTGAAAATAATCTAGGGTGGAATAGCCTATAATAGCTTAAAATAATTTAAAATAATCAACAATAACATAGGGTTTGTAATTAATTAATTAATTATGTAGGCTAGCTAATGGTTAATAGATAGTAGGTAGTAAATAATATGTAGGTGGGTTAAGTAGTAGGTATTTTATTCTGTTGATATATTGTGATAATATTTTTTATTGATTAATTAATTAGGTCAGCTAGTAGTAGGTAGTAAGTAGGTAGGCTAAGTAGCAATTATATTATCATGTGAATATGTGATAATGTTTTTGCGCATGAAATAAAGGATGTGATAGTGTTATGTAATGCTGTAGTGTTTTGCTTTCATTATAAATTATTTTGTATTCTTTCTTTGAAAGTTGAATTTTGTAAAGTATATAGTTAGATGAAAGAAATGGTTATTCATGGTATGCATTATAAACGTCCAAAATGAATGCGTTGTTTGGGATGAGCCCATAAAAAAAACTCATGACCATGAACCAAAAAATAAATAATTCTACCTATTACCAAAGCTTATAACCTACACAATTACTTATCCTAAGCATGCCTACCTATTTACTAACCCTTATAACCTACACTTATTTATCCTAAACCTACCTACTTACCTACATACTTAACCTATGTTAAGTTACTTACTTTAATTTAACCTAGGATTGTTGAATGGATTATTACCACACATGGATACATTGTAGCTAATTATGAAACATCTCATGCAACTACATTTTTTAATCGTAAACCCAATTACAAATGACCATGCCACATAGGTTGGATGTTAGTTGGATGAAAAATTGGTATTGGTTGCACCTTGATGTGACTATCATTTCAACTGGGTACCACATAATGTCTTTTGCAACTATGATTTTCATGCAACTTGTCCAAAGCAATTAGACATTATAATAGTCACATGTGACATTTGTAACTAAAAAATAGTCGTTAATATAAAAATTTCTTATAATGTAGGATAAAACCTAGATTGTAAGAACAAATGTTGAAGTTTCTCACACCATGATAAAATAATAAATACTAATGTTAGGTCTCATTTTCTAGATAAGTTGATTTTGAATAACGGAATGTACATGATGTATTTGTAGCTATGGGATGGAAGGTTTATGAGAGATTCATTTTTTTGGGTGAAACAGTCAATATTTAATGACCTTAATAAAATTCTTAAATATCCATTGTATGAGTAAAAAATAATGATGGATGAATCCAACATGGGTGATGTGTGCGTGTGATTTGATTATTATAAACATTGTGGACGAAAGATTGACAATGATGTGAAACTCATCATAATGGATAAAGATATTGGATGGTGAATGATGAAGTTATTATAATGTATGATTATCATGAATAATCAATGTCCATGATGAACTTCATCCATGAATGATGAACAATACAAAATAGGATTAACCCACATTTATTTTAAGGACATATATAATCATTTCATGCATACTTCAAATGTAACATATAAATTATTATGGACAACAAATTATAAAGGAAGTCTTTAAAAAATTTCAAAAAATCCATGAAAAATATGCTTCCAAGTTTTTAGAAAATTTCAAAAATACCTATGAAGAATAAGTTTAGATGTTTTAATAAATATACATAGAACTAGTAGAAGTTTGTATTATTAAAAAGAAAAAGAAAAAAATCAATAAATGTTTTTAGACAATGAAATTTATTTTTAGAAAATAATTAGCAAATTATTTAAAAAGTCATGGTCAACAAAAACTTTTAGAAGACATTGTTGACAATAACTTTTAAAAGACATGGTCAATGCAATTTTTTAAAAGTAATTTAATATAGATTTATAAAAGGCATAGTTAGTAGAACTTTCCAAAAGATTGATGATTTAAAAAAAATTCCATTGGATAACATGCAATTTGGCATGTCCATGAGCTCATTTTGAAGAATTCATCCTAGTCCCATCCTAAAACTCTTATGCCCTCTTTCTTTGTAAGAGTTAAAAACATGTTTTAATTTTTGATTTTATTACAAAACCAAGAATTTATAGGGTTTTTTAAATCCATGTACCATTTGACAAACCTAAAGGTGAATAATCTGAGGGGTGGATTTTTATGGAATGGGGCGCTATTATAATATCCTTGTTTTAATTATCAAACAATGCATGCATAAGTCCATAATATATTTTGTATCATGAAATTACAAATGCATCATAAATTTAATTAAACCTTCTTTGATAGTACCTTGTTCTTTGAATAATTCTAATAATTTTAGAGCTAATAAAATTATACATAAAGTAGGCAAGTTGGAGGATCCTTGTCCCACATTTGGTTGAAACATAATATGAATGGTGCTACATATGATGGGTGAAATAAAATAATAGGGGCTCATATTTGAAAACCCATTGAAACTAATGGTTATCTAATGTGTTGAATGTTCTTGGGTTTGGTCTTTTAGTTTTCGCATTTTTTACTTCCATTTTTTTCTTCTAGCATCATACATTTCATTTCATTGATTTTCAAGAAGTAAGTTGTGTTGTCAATGTAATGGGCAAGGGTGATTAAGAAAATGATGTCATCAAAAAGAGAAAAATTATGATGTTTAAAAAGAGATTTGGTTTTTAAAAAAACTTTTGCTAGGTGTAGGGTAAATAAACCTTAGATTTCGTTGTGTTTGTTTGCGATGCTTCCTCTTTTAACTTCTCACAACTTGTGTCCGAACTTGAAGAAACCTTGGTAGGAATGGGAGCTTTCTTTTTATTTGGCTTTGACATGTTTTTAATTGTATTTGCTTTTGTTGAATTTTAGGGTTTTGTAGCATTCCTAAAGAAAATTTGAGAACTTGCAATAGATCTCAGACTTAGATAAGGGATATGCACAAATTTTCAAGAAGTAAAAATGTGTGTTTGCAATTCTTCTTTACTTTTGGTTTTTGTGTTGAAAGAGAAAAGTTGTGTTTGTCTATGTTCTTGAAATTAGAGGGTTGGCATGTTGTTGTGTTGAGTTTTGAATGTTGGTCCTCTATATGAATGACTTTAAAAACAACTCAAAACTCAACATGAAAAAACAAAGATTAGTTGAAAAACAAGATGCCTTTAGGATAAGTGTATATGTGCATCGACTCCCAACTTGCAAAGGAAGCCACATACTTATTAGATTAAAGGTTGATGTAAGGTCACCCAATATTGCAACAAATCATGAAAGCTCTATTGAATTGTCAGCCTTGGTGCCTAAAAGCACCATGAAGCCTATCAAATGAAGGACAATATTAGTAGGGATGGGAAGGAACATGTGTGCAACTCAAATTATGGTTAATCTACCTGCGATCAATTGATTTTCTTGTATGAGGTGTGAGAAAAGACATGTAAAAAATTTAATAGTTGAATGAAGGAACCTTCTCATGTTTTTTACATGTTCTTGCTGACATCTCACATTTAACATAACATAAGAAGGCTCCTTTCATGCTTGAAAGAACAACCACCATAATCTTTCATTTGGGTAACACAACCCTAAAGTTATGAGGTTGACAAAGGTTACTGAAAAAAATCCAAAGTGAGGAATTTTTTAAGTGCAAATTGGTTTGATGGCCTTGGCAACATGTGCAAAAAATGCATGTTATGAACTCTACTTTTGACTTTCCCAACATTTGTGGACATCCAATTTGCATGCCATCACTTCCAAAATGGACTTTGTGCATTTGTGCAAGTTCAATGTAGAATTAACAAGGTCCATTTCAAACTAGGTATTGTTCCCTCCCTCTTTCACCCCTCAATTTTGTCCTTCAATTTTGTGATGTAGCCAAAGTGACAACCATCTACAAGATGATTTCATTAAATTTGGTTACAAAAAAATATGAAAATAAAAAAGTTCTAACCATCCTTCTTATCATTGGCTAACTATTGAAACTTTATATAGAGTATGACAATTGTTAATTTCTTCTTTTCAAAGTTTGGCAATTAGAAACTCCAAAAAACATTTCACTCTTTTTCTTTTTTTCACGATTCTGACAAAAAACTTCACCCAAGAAAATCAGTGATGCAAACACAATAAACTCAAATGCACACATTTAAATCCAAATTTTGACCTCTTAAGTTGCAAATCCGATTTTCCCAAATGTTGTGCATGACCAAGTTGCCATTGAAATGCCCACAAGTTGTGCAGACTCCAAGAAGGGACAAGGTATAACCTAAACACAAACGGTAATACTTTGGCCATTTCAACACATGTCCCATGAATAATTAATTAATTTTGAAAAATCCAGTTCAATAAATGAAATATTCTTAAATATTCACTATTATCCTTCACAATATTTTTTGATTTGGAAGAAATAAAATTTTGAAAATTTCAACATTTCTGAAAATAATATAATTAGTGTCAAATTGGCCAAGGTACTAGGGTAATAGGTAGGCAATGCCTATGGTTGTAAAGAGGTAGGTAGTCCATTCTGAGATCCCCCCCACCCTCCCTAGGACACCTGTTGGACGGGAAGAAAGAAAGAGTAAAGAGAGAAAGATTTTGGAAATTTTGCGAACCTCACACACAACACACTAATAATTGTCCAAAAAACAAAGACCTCATCACTCATGATTGAAGTGTGAAGCAAGTAACCTGCATGCACACCATGTGCAAAAGAAGAAACGCATAAATGACCAAACCACCCGCCCCGCCCCCGCCCTCCTTCCTTCCTTCCTCTACCAAGGTTACCTTGCCTTAAGTAAACCGGCACCTACAACTGGGGATGGTTACCATCACCTTCTTGAGTGAGGCCTATAATTTAACACCCAGGAAATGTTAAATTTGAACTCAGAAACCGGGCCTTCATAAATAATTTTTAGAATCCAAAAAGAATTGGGGTTTTTTACCATGTTTCCAGGTGCTGGGAAATTTTTCAAACTCCGTCCCCTTTTTTGTGGGTTTTTCCAATTTTTTAAAAAAGAATAAAATAACTAACTCGTGTTCTTGGTTTTTGACAAATTTGCAAAGAACCAATGGGTTCGACGTAGTTTTATTTATTTATTTATTTATTTATTTAGAGAACTGCACCCTGAAGGGTGTTTTTTTCCCCCAAAATTTTTTACCATGATAACATCTGCTGGTTGTTTGAGGAGGAAGAGGAGGCTTTATTTATGTGGGGGGCGGGGTGTGGGGGTCCTACAAAGAAATACTGGCCTCTGGTGCGTCCACGTCGCTCCTTGCGCATTTGAGATCTTAAACGACATCTTGGGATCTCAATCGCTCCATGCGTATTTGAGATGTTAAACGAGATCTTGAGACCTCAATCTCCTGCTTCTTACTCTCTCTCATCCCTTGCGTACTGCCCTCTCTCTTCTTCATCTTCTTCTTCTTAACTTTCTCTGCCGCTGCCGCTGCTGCTTATAAGACTTCTTACCTTTCTCCACGCGAAGAAGGATGCCAATGTTTCTCCTCATTTCTGCCGTTGCCACTCCTTCGTTTCCTTGCTCTCGCTTTCTCTCAACCACCGCTCTTCTCTCTCTAGTAGTCTCTTGTTTCTCACCGAAAGAAACTAACATCATTCGCACCAGGTATGGATCTGTTCTCTTTTCCTCACTCTGCTTTTTGCACTATATCTGGTCTTATTTCGTTCTTCTTCTTGCTTCCGGTTCTGTTTTGATGCTCTCTCTGTCTTCTTCTCTTCTCTTTTCTGTGGAGATGAAAGCGTTATTTTTTGCTCCTCAATGCTTCTTCTGTTAGTGTTGTCAATCTCTTCTCCGCCGTTTAATATCTTTATTATACGGTGAGGTTTGTTTTTTAAGCTCTTTATTCTATCTGGAGGTGAGTGTCTCGCTGTTCTGTTATGGATTTTGTTTGGAAAGATGTAGATGCGTGTTTCCTCCGCATGGTTTTCTGATCAATTTGGATGCTCTTCCTTCATCGCAGTAACTCCAACATTTTGCCTTTGGAGACCACTCACTCTTCTCCTCTCTCGATTCGCTCCTCTCCTTCTCCTTCTCCTTTCTCTTAAGCACCGCGAAATCGGTATATGATTGCTCTTCCATCTGGTTCATTAGGATTTGTTCTATACACAACTTTTTCCCCATGCTTTCTTTTCTCCTTTGGTAGTGAAAGGGCCAGGTTCTTTTAGAGGACTTTTTGGTTCCTGAAATTCGCGTTCTGTCTTTGCTAGTATCGTAGTCAATTTTTCAGTACGTGTGTTCCGGAAACCTCCATTGACTAGGAATACTTGCTTGTGGCGAAGATGACCGGCACGGTGAAAACAGCAATGTAGAGGCAAGTTTCGGCTGTAGCGCATGCTGGCAACTCGACGGATTCCAAATGCACCACTTATAACTTTCCAACTCCCCAGTTCGCCAGGCTCGTCTTCAAGTTCTGTGCACGACGCTTTTCTCTTGAGGTAGGTAGAAAACATTGTTGTCATTTTCCTGCTCTGAAGTTGTAAATGCTTTCCGAATTCGACTAAAATAATGCTACACTAGTTGGAGGAAATCATAATTTCCAAGTGAATAATATTGCAATGCAAAGAGGCTACCTGACAAATTGAGGGTTTCAGTCTGAATTTTGGCTAAGGATGTATGGTAATGCTACAAGTCAATATGTGTGTTAGGTGTATGACAATGCAGGTTGTCTGATTGGAAGTCTCAATCCAGTGAAGATCACCAAAGAAAATTAAATTCAACATCCTACTATTTTCAGGACTGCCTGGAGACAGTAACAACCCAATTTTCTAGGTGTTCATCCAAGAAGAGTGAGCTCTTTTTCCGCACTTCAGTCACAGGACAATACCCCATTCACCTGTACATGTTCAGTCTGGACCAAAATATGTACAGGTCACAGGGCAATGGTTTGCAGATCACAAACGGTGGCACTACCAGTCTATGCAAGGAAAACCTAGCTTTTGAAATTTAGAATAATAGGAAAGTCAGTAGATTGTTGAATGAACATCATTGTCTGGGATTCAGTATTTTTCAAACTGGTAATTGAGGGATTAGGTTTTGTGGTGGCTGATTGGTTATTCTTGTCATGTCCTCACTCATTGTCACTTTGAGGGTCATAAGTGTCCAACTACAGACGGGCACAGTTTCTAATTAGCTGTGGCAAATTCCACAAACCCAAATAAAGTTCTGCCTCCCACACCAGATACATACAAAATAGTTTCATATTCATGAATTAAGCCTGACCAATGTGTGCAGCCCAGTTTTTTCCTGAAACTATTGGTTGTTGCCAGTGGATGCACTGGAAATTTGTTGGGTGTTGGTTTCCAGAACTTTACCCTCTTAATATCACAGTGCTAAAATTGGTTGTTCCATAGCTGGATGGGTGAACCTTTCAGTCCATACTTAAAGGTATCTTGACTATACATGGCCAAGAGTCCTAATGTGAATGTGTGATGCATGCAGGTGTATGAGCTGGTTCAAGGTGCATTGGTAATATATCATCCCTTTCTGCGCATAGTCATGTTGTGCACACTCATATGGAGTATGATGCAATGATGCCTTCAAATGATGAGCTCCTTAACCCCTAAACATCAAGACAGTGCCAATTTACACTAAAAAGCAGCCCATATCGGCCCTGTCTGATGTTCAGGGGTTAATAGAAACCTGGTGAATTTGGACATTTAGAAATTAAAAAACTCATGGCTAGACCTTTCTCTGGAGGCCCTGTACTGTTTGTTCTTTAGAAGTATTTCAGCATTCAAGTTTGTTTCAGTTTGTTATCATGTTAACTCACTTCCACCTGACACCATAGTGCTCTAAGTTCAAAAAGTAGTTCTCTTGTTGTCTAGAACTGAAATACATATGCACTTCAAGTTGACACCATAATGTTGTAACTTAACAATGTCACCTGCAAGCCTACTCCCACCCTAGGAGCCAACAAAATAAGTTTAGGATTTTTACCATGCTACCATAGTAGGTGCTGGTTCATGGAAGGAGTGTTGGAACCTCCCATCCTTAGCTCCCTAACTTTTTTGTTCATATACTAAGAGAGGGAGATAAATGCACAGTGGTGACACAGAGAGTCCCAAGTTAAAAAAAAAAAAAGGAGTAAAGTCCAAGCTAAGAACATACAATTACATGTAATTTTTTTTAAATGCCAAAAAAATATGAAATAGAGCACATTGCAATAGAAAAGCCCATGTAAATTTTTAAAAATCAGTTTGCCTTCTTCAAGTTGTCTATGCTATTGTTGTTGCTACTTTTACAATGCACCCCATTTGGTCTACAAGCACAAATTGCACATGGGCTATCAGATGTTGTAATTGATTTTCTTTTTCTTGCTTCATTTGTTTAGCATATACATTTCATGGTCATCAACTACTTCTTGAGGGCACTAGTGTTATTGTGTTGTTGATTGATCAAGCATCAATGGCTTCTTTGTTTTGTGGGCTAGCAGGTTATCATCATCCAATAATGCGATATATATCAAGGTTGGGCAAAATGAAAGGAGGGTGGTTTAGAATGATGGAAGATGTTGCATTGAAATTCAAGGCCATGTTTTACGAAGATGTTGATGTCAATTTCAATTGCTAAGGTCAACATTCAAGTCAAATTTTGCTATTGTTGGTGTTGGTTCACCAACAAGTTCAACTCCAACCATGTGTCAGCACACGTGCAGTGAATGCAAGGAGCCAATGAGTCATGACAAGTCCAATAATGCAATTTCAACAACACAAACTAGCTCATTTATGCTCCCTATTCTTGTGTCAGTACAATCTCCTTCTTCCCATGCCCCAGAGTTCGTGACTCTACCTTTAGAGTTCGAGGATTCCAAAGAAGCAAGTGATGAACTTGAGCTTCATCGTTGGCCTTCTTCTTCTGAGGTTCGCATCTACATACCCCTCTAGCCTTGTCCACATGCTACAAGTTTTAGTTCCTTGTAAATTCTTCTAAAGCCACTAGTGCAAAATTTTTTACCCAAAACCTTTTTCCTCAAGCAATCATAATTGTTTTTTTGAACTTGCACATTTTTATCATACACCCATTGCTAACAGTTGTGCAACCTTCATAAGGAGAATTTTGTTCACTTCCATATTTGGATTCCATCTTTATTGCAATAAACAAATACAAGATGATTAAGTGACATCTTTTAGACATTAATCTATAGCACTGTCACAATCTTTGGGTGGTTGTTACATAATTTTAGCTTAGTTTTGAAAGACAATTCCTCCATGATTCATGGTATAAAACTCGAAAAGGTCAATGCAATGATTGTTGTGAGTCTAGTAATGTAATATCAAACACACAATGTGAATTGAAATTTCAATGTTTTATATTGCAAATTACTAACTTCTTGTGAAACAATTTGATTCCAAATGTAGGTTTTGGAAGAGCTAAAGCAAATGAGCAAGATAGGAGGACCGATGATTATCATGGGGTTGTTGTTATATGCTCGAGCCATGATATCCATGTTATTTCTTGGCCATTTAGGTGAGCTAGAACTAGCAGGTGGATCTCTTTCCATTGGCTTCGCAAACATCACAGGATATTCTGTTCTTGCTGGGTTGGCAATGGGTATGGAACCCATTTGCGGCCAAGCATATGGAGCCAAGAGATGGCACCTTATGGGGCTTGCATTACAACGAATGGTAATGGTCTTATTGTGTGCTTGTGTGCCCATTGCCTTTCTTTGGCTCAACATGAAGCGAATCCTTCTATGGTGTGGCCAAGATGAAAGGATAACTAACATGGCTCACACATACATTCTTTTCTCCATCCCTGATCTACTTGCACAAGCTGTGCTCAATCCACTACGGATTTATCTTCGAACCCAAAACATAATCATCCCATTGACATGGTGTGCGGCTCTTGCTCTCATCTTCCATGTCACCATCAACTTCTTGTTAGTAAGTGCACTCAAAATGGGTTTACAAGGGGTGGCATTGGCGGCTTCATGGACAGACTTCAACCTTGTGGGTTTTCTCCTCATGTACCTATGGTGGTCGGGTAGGTACAAGAAATCATGGACGGGTTGGTCAGTGCAATGTTTAAAGGAGTGGAGACCATTGTTGAACTTGGCCATCCCTAGTTGTGTGTCGGTGTGCTTAGAATGGTGGTGGTATGAGTTCATGATCATCCTTTCAGGTTTGTTAATCAATGCTGAAGCCACAGTTGCTAGCATGGGCATCTTGATCCAAACCACAGCGTTAGTGTACATTTTCCCATCTGCGCTTAGCTTGGCGGTGTCAACACGTGTGAGCAATGAATTGGGTGCCAACCGACCAGGCAAAGCTCGTACGGCAATGCTTGTGGCCTTAGGGTGTGCGGGTGTGCTGGCAATTTTTGCAACAACTTTCACCACCACAATGCGCCATAAATGGGGTCAAATCTTCACCAACAACAACAATATCTTGTCCCTTACAGCCATAGCCATGCCAATTGTTGGCTTGTGTGAGCTTGGAAATTGTCCACAAACAACAGGTTGTGGTGTGTTACGTGGAAGTGCACGACCCACCATTGGAGCCAACATTAATTTGGGCTCATTTTACTTTGTGGGAATGCCTGTAGCCACAATTCTCGGCTTTCTTTTCAACATTGGCTTTGTGGGCCTATGGTTTGGGTTAATGGCTGCACAATACACATGTGCAGTGTTGATGTTATGCATGCTCTTTCGAACAGATTGGTGCTTGCAAGCCACTCGAGCTCAATTGCTAACTGAAACAAAAGTTAGTCAAAATGACCACCTTAGTTTGCCAAGAGTGTGCCAACTAAAAGAGGAAGGTCAAGAGCTAGTTTCAATAGATGATCATGGGGTTATGAAAACCACTGAAAGGACTAAAATGTTCATGGTTACTGATAGGTTTAGAGTTGATGATGAGGAAATGGAAACTCTCATCTCCATCAAAATGTTACAACAACATGCTTCCACAAGCCCCATCATCACTCATGAATTAGCAGACAAAGTTTGATAATCTTTGTTGTGAAAAATTTCACTAAGTTGTAGAGGCACAAGCTTACATAGATGAGTACATACAAGGATAATGAACACCAAAGACCACCTACTAGATCATCATAGTGAACGTTGTAAAGTCATCCAACACAACAACACTCAAGGATTTGTAGTTAGATTTACATCTTTTCTAGCTCAAACCAAGAAGCCTTTTCTTTCTTGGATTGGATCTAGATGTAACATTGTGAATTATAGCATGGATCTTAGAAACAATGAGCAAATGATAGAACACATGAATTGAATTCTTTAGAGAAAACAACATTGAAATTCTTTTCAATGGGTCGTTTTCTCAATCACGGTATGAACCTTAAACGTTTTTGGCCTTTGTATATAGTACTAGTGGTTTGTTGCACCTGATAAAACTTGTTCCCAATAATACAAATCTAGAAAAACAAGAGGGGCAAAAAGGAAAGGGATCAAACATCACGGAGGCCGCGACAACAAAATTGAAACTTTTCAAAACAATCTTGGCTTATTGTTTTGAAGCCTTTTGATATTGTAGTGATACTTCTTATATTTTTTGTTGTTGGTTCACCAATGTAAATGCATACAACAAAAGATCAACCTTGTCTATTTTTTTGGCTAGTAAATATTCTTTCTATGTACCATATGTTTGTATTTCAATGTTTATTTTTCATATAATGGAGATGTGAAGAAAATTTCATTCAAATCATATATCAATGACTATTAGTGTCATTTTCTTGGCTATTTAAGTTCCCTAAGGATGGATTTCCTAGGACCATATGTTGAAGTCTACAATATTACAAAATATAGACTTTCATGTATGTTGATAAAGTTGAACTTGAGGAGTTTCATATGCATCAAAACTTAGTGCAAATGGAAATAAGATATGGTATGATGTTTTTGGATAAAGTGTTGTGAAACAAATAATGTTCTTGGTTTTTATCTTAAGAAAGCTTCATCTTTTTTGTTTTTCATGAGTGAAGAGACCCAAATAACCATCAAATTTTAGAGCAATGGAAAGATGAATATCATGTTGGATCCTAATTCTAATCAAGAAAGAAAATATTGTACTAGAACAAGAAGCTAGTCACCTAATGTTTCTACCTTAGTGCACATGGCTTTTTAGTGCATGTGAACATAATGTGATTTTGCAAGAGAATTGTTATCTCTTTTGCAAGAAAATTGATTGGTCATTCCTTCCAAATTTTTACAATAGTCCAAATTGAAATGTTTCTAAATATGTGGGACCAAATGAATTGTACATTGATAATCTTTCCCAACAAACAACGAGGGAAAGTTGTTAGGTACAAATAAACACAATATATATTTGCATACTTCCAATGAAAATTGATGGTGGTGAAGGAGGGGCACATTTTGATATAATAACAAACAATTATAAAACACAATTAATTGCAATATGGTCTTAAGGTGACAAAAGAAGGATCATCTTGGTAACACGACCCTAGAATTTGGGCCACCATTCACCTAACATACATCTTGGGTCTTGTGGGTTGATATCCTTTTTATCTTCTCCCCACCCACTACTTTTTCAAGTTGTTATTGTCGATGTCCTTTAAAGCTCAACAACACCAATACCTCTAAGAGACCTTTATGAGAGACTACAAATGACCTAGGAATTTGCAAATGCTTTTTATGGTTTAGTTCATATTGAATTCATCAACTTTCCCTTTGTCATCAACAAGGTGTATTTGTATTTGTATTTTTTGTGCAAGGAAAGAGGGCAAGAAAAAAAGTGATTCTATAAGGTACCCATGTAGAGGTGGACATAATCCTAGTTCCAAAGACTTCTATAAAGACCACCTTTCCATAAACCCTTTTTCCATCTTTTTGTAATGTAATTTTGTCCACTCATACTTATGATCAAGGATTTCAATTTTGTTCACCTATTTACATGTCATCCATAATGTATTATGCAACAAGTCTAATAAGGCTTGTTTCGCCTAGAAATGTGGTGAGCCTAATAAGGCGAGCCACCATTTCGTTAACTAGCATGTCTTCTACCCTAGGGCTTATTACAAAATGTAACTAGTGTTCCCCACCATTGATTCACATCACAAGAGTGTTCACCACTTATTTGTGCATTGAAAGTGAAAGTGGAAAAACCAAAATTGGAAATGACATGTACATGACTACCCAAAAAAAACCTAAATAGGACTCCAATACCAATTATAATAAGAGAAAACCTCCTTTGTATGTGTCCAAATCAATAGTTGATCATCACTTGTCTAGTGCAAAGTAATGTGGAGCCCAAGTGTGATAAAATTTGCCCCTTGTCTAGACCAATATTTGATTATCACTAGTTTTACAAAGTAACATGGAGCCCAAGTGTTATAAAACAAAACATCCCTTAAGTCCAAACTATGCCACTCATGGATGTCTAAAGCAATCTCCAATTGAAGAAGTCTAACTCAACTCCCTTTTGTCACATATTGAAAGGATTTTTCTATCGATGGAGGCTCAAGGACATCGTTTTTAATAAATGTTTTCATATAGGCCTAAGTTTACTTTCCCTAGGAAGGAAACATTATGCAACCATAACTTGCCATCAATGTTTTTTTCCCTTAAATTTATGTTTTTGGACTATATTTATTGGATGTCAATGAACAATTTTGGGTTAAATTGTTTTTGTTAATGTTTTTCTCTAGTTAGATTAAACAATATTGTTTGTGAAAGCTCAAAATCTATGATTGTTGGGTCAACAAATGGAGTTCATTTTCTTGGGAATTGATTACACCACAGACCCATGTGAGCTAAAATTTGTTTCTTGAATATTTAAGGATCAAGTTTATCAATGATCACATATAGTAAATGTTTTATTTAATGTATTTTTCTATGAAGGCATTAGCAAAAATACTGAACTAGTATGTTGAATACCCCCTTGAGACCTTATCATTAAGGGGATGCTTCTTTCTTTCACCAAACCATCTTTATTTACACTTATGAAAAAAATTGATGAAACAAAATGATCACCTACTTGCTCATGGTTTTGTTTTCACATTCTAACACTTTTCTTGTACACATATTAATGTATGATTTCAAAATTCCATGCTTTTGGACAAATACCACTAGCAATTAGTGATTAATCTCTAGCAAATATTATTAATCAACTATTCTCTAATGCAAATGAAGTCATTTTCCCTTGTTGCACATTATTTTCAAACCTTCATAACACAATCACAAAAATACCATCCACTTAGGTTGATTATTTGCAATTGAACAAAAACACCTTATGTGATATGCATTTTTAATTTTTTGTTGTCAAAGATATCAATTGGGTTAGCTTTAATGTTTTCAAAGATTATTTCCTAATTAGACAATGGAGTTATAATTATGGTTGGACTCCAATTGTCACATCTAACCTATTAAACATGAATAACAATTTCTAAATATAAAAAGATTTTTTTTTCATATTTAGCTTGTGGCCAAATCTGGTTAAATCTTCATGTGAATCATTGCCAATTGGTGTACAACACAAAATTGAGCAAAGAAACATTCCTCGTATTCACCATATTGTCTATTTTTTAATAACATTGTTCATTGTGTTCAACATAGTTTTTAACATGTCCATTGTCATTGGGTATCATTATTGCCCCAAGCTAATGGACATACATGTTTAGATTTTGGGTGCACCCACTCAATTGATGGGTTGTTTTGAAATCTACCCATCTACTTGTTGGGTTTCTTCTCAAAATATAATCATGCCCATATATCATTGTTTTTTGGGTTGTCACTTGCCTTTTTGTATCACGAGGTTTCATATCATTATGAAATGTAAAAAAAAATTCATATGAATCATTTTTAAAAATAAATTTGTTTGATAAACATACAAATGATTAACTCGAATTCCTTTAAAACTTATTAAATTGAGATTCTTAAAAAATTGATTTGAAAGATTATGCAAGAATTGATTAAAATAAAACATGTCAATTTTAATATATATATATATATTTGAGATATATATGTTTTAATTCGTTTGATGTTATAAATTAAAAACTTCAATAAGGCTTTGATGAAGATTTAATAAAAAAATCATAATGAAATTAATTTATAATTTGTTTGTATTATTGTTGCCTTTTATGTTATAAAAATTTGTTATTGCCCTAAAATAGTAAACATGCATGTATGATTTTTGGTTTTACTGAACATGTATGGGGCAAACACAATTAGTTTGGTTTTAAGTTTGCATTGTGTATGGGGTCCCAAATTAAATTTACCCTTCACATCCTTGGATAGACAAAGGTTCAACAAATGACTAAATAAACTTGACAAGAAATAATGACTAAATGTTCAACACTAAACAATAAATGCAAAACTTGTGTGAAATCTATTTTCTAATGTGACATCACCTCATCATCCAATGCCAAGTTTCACAAGGAAAAATGATGTGGATATTAATCATATACCTAGGAAGTTGAAGATGTGTCAACATAGTTTTGACAATGTATGTTAATTGTCATTCATGGGGTAAATGATTCATTGGTCCACATAGCCAATGATTGACACATTTTACCATAAACCAAGCAAAAGTGTCTACATCCTCAGTAATAAAATGTTCTTCAAATATAACTTTTGGCCAACCTTCACGCGTATAAATGACTTCAAGCATGATTACTTGGCGACGAATGTAATTAATTTGCCATCACATTTGTGGCCCAAGTGGTTCTTCATCTTTAATTTGTTGATATGGACTATTTAATTGAAATCTAGTCATAACCTATCAAGGGGGAGATTTGCAAAAGAAGATTATTGTTCTCTAAACAATGTGATTTTGATCTCTTGTTTTTTATGATTGATGTGTTAAACTATCTCGGTGAAGGAAAAATATTACAAGACAAACAAAAAGGGTTTTCATATCATTTGTAGTATGTTTAAGAGTAAGACTTGAAATTTATGTCAAAGTTGCTCTGCCTTTTGTGGGAGGCTAGAAAAATCTATAATTTTCTAGATATGGTGCACATAATATTATTTGACCTTTGAGAAATGATGACACATAAAGGCTATTAGACATGTCACTAATCTACATTTGGGTGGATTTTGTTCCAATTGGTGAATTTCTCGAACCTTGCATTGGCAACTAGATTGGAAATTGTTTCACATGTGTGTTTGTGAGCATCATATGCATGCCAATGGATTAGATTTTATAAGCATCTTTGGGTTGTGGGAATTTTTGGGCCTAATAATCTACACATTCATACATACAATAATCTTTGTCCAAAGACATAAAGAACTTGGAAAAACGTGAGTGAACTTAAAGCACATTATATTTGTGGATAATTTCCGTACTAGAAAAATGAAGGGATCTTACACATACTCCTTCAAAGTGGGAACTATCTTACCTATGTTTAGGTTCTTGTGATAGCATTCACCTTGTACTTTATGATGGGTCAAGCCCTAGGTCAATACATTCCCAAAATGGGGGATAGACTCCACAACCATCTTGTCCAATGCCCTTTATTTTAAGAATGTCCCCGTCCGTGGGGCTTTACTTCACACCAAACTAGTTTGGTTTCAAGTTTGCATATGGTCCTTGCTAGGGTTCCAAATCACATGCAAAATAACAATTAATAAATTGGGGAAAAGATCATTAATATTCATAGGGAATTTTTTCAAGAATCTCTATGGTCCCCATTCTAAAAATCACACACAAATAAACCAAAACAAAACAAAATCCTAATATGTTGACCAACAAGCAATGAACTCCAAAAATGAACTTGGCTCTAACTACCAAATACATATTTCAAAAACTTAATATAAGTGGTTCGTAATTGGGTGATGTACCAAAGGACTTTTCAACTTGTCAAAAAATATGTGTGTTTTATACTAGTCCTTTTAGTCCTTAACTTGGCCCCACAATTAAACTATACACCAAAAGGAGACAAGACAATGAAGTTTTTTTTAAAAGTAAGCCAAAAGTTGGGCCAAGTTGGGGATGTACTCTTGCCCCCAATTCCCTATTCATCCCCAATTGTGGACCATGTCTTCATTTTAATATCAAATATTGAAATTGAACATTTATTGCACATGATTTGAAAGATCTTATAAGTAGTTACTAACAACAATGAAAGCAACAATGTTTGGCAATGCAAGTCTAAAACTTAACAACAAGCTAATGGTACCAAATTTGGTGTTAAAAGTAGTTGGCCATCCCATTTTATGACAATGTAATTTTATTTTGTGAGTTTTGAATCTTGTATGTTTTTGCCAACCTAGGGTGTTGGCTCCTTGTTGGCACCTTGTTTGCCTTAGTTAACAAATAGTTTTAATGACCAAATTGTATGGAGAAATAGTCAATTAGACATTTTCAAATAATTGTTTTTGTGAACTTTAATGTCAAGTAAGGGCCTAGGATGGGGGCATCCCCAAAATAAGGGGCTCATAATTAAGCAAACATTATGAATAAGGTAATTCTTCAAGGTGGGGGCATTCCCTCCTATTGCCTCATCTTAGGCCCACATTTTGGGAATGTCCACCATATGTGGGTTGTACCCATCATAAGACACAAGGCAAAGTTTATTATGAACCTAAGCAAATGTAGATCTTGAGGTGTGGGTGGGGGAATGTTCTTATGCTTACTCCTTTAGAATGGGAAGGGTTTTATGTCTTACATGCTTAAGAGTAGCACCCCTCACACATTTAAAGAGTAGGCATAATATCCCTCTTATTTCATAGTTACAAATTGCCATCCATATATATTAAGGAAAGTTTACAAGTGTTTTATGATGATGCTAAACATATGGGTGGCAAGAATAAGAAGCACCTTATAAGTTTACATGTGTAAAAGGTTTCTTGTTGGTGTAAGTCCCCACTTTTTTAATGAAGTATTATTCACAAATATAGGGCATCTTCCAAATTCACAACACTACAATAAATCACAACTTTTTTACTAAAAAAATCAATTAAAAAAACCTCCCCACCATGGGGTTTATGCGCTTTGTCCAACTCAACCAAAACGCCATTTTGGACAACTTGTTTTGGGTTCAACCTTTTTGACTAGTCAAATGAAACAATAATATTTGGGCATTGATTTTTTAAAAATTCTATACTTTGCTGTAATCTCTCCACAAATTAATTCCAAAAATATTATTTATTTATGTATTTACCTACCTACCTTATATGCCTTACTTATATGACCTTATAATTAATGCCTCAGTAATAATTATTTATTTACCTACCTCCCACCCTACTTAGGCCTAGGTTAGCTAAGTAGTTAAGATAGATTATGTACCTTACCTTAAGGTTAGTTTCATCATTCAATAATTTTCAAAATAATGAAACATTTTTTTGTGAAATAGGAAATTGACATGTTGAGAATCATCATAATTATGATAGGTTACATTCTAAATAATTCCATTATTCATATGACAATATCATAGTAGATCACGGAAATTTTAATAATTTTGAAATTAAAAATCAAAATTAAAAAAAAATTGTTTTGTCAATATGGAAATTAACCCTAAGCTACATTAATCATGAAGGTAACCTAGGTTGCAGGTGTGGAGACTCGAACACTTCACCTCCACATTGATGATTCAAGTTTCATTACACCACCACCTTCATTATAAGGTGAATTATTTTGTTTTGATGCCTTGTAATGAACTTCAAGTTTTTTATTTTGCATTTTATACAAGTAGGTAGGTGGGTAGGTTAACTTAGTGAAATAAAAAGGTAGGTAGGAAAATAATTAATTAGATAATCAAAGTAGGTGGGTGGCCAAACATACTAGGTATATTAACCTTGCTACCCTACCTAACCTAGCCTAACCTAACCTAACCTAACCTAGCTACTTAACATAACTAATTAGCATGTACTAGCTAGTTGGCTTAAACCATAGCCTATTAGTTACCTAACATAGATAATGTAAGTATAAATAGCCATAGGTTACCTAACTAGCCTAATATAACTAGCTAGGTTTAAGCTACTTACCCAAGCCTAAGTAGTATAAATAATAGCCTAACTTAGTTTAGCCTACCTAGCCCACTTGGCCTAACAAGTAGTCAATTTGATAAAATGTCAAATCAATATGGCCAATTTGATTAAGCCATGGTTGTTTTGATAGATTTTTTAAAAAAAAATTTGGTCTATTTTGACTAGATGCATGACGACATTTTTATCAAGTTGAACCTTTTGAAAAGTTGTGATTTTTTATAACACAAAGAAATTTTTTGAAATGTTTTATAGGTTGAATTTTAAACATATTTTGAAACTTGTTAGTGTTTAATGGTTTTTCAAAGGTCAGTATATATGGTGACATCAATAACCTATATATTTGTAGGATCATGCACTAATAGTAAGGTAATACTCAATGTTATGGCAATATAATGAGGAAAAAAATTATTCCATTTTCCATTGTATTGGGATGCTTTGCACAAGGGCATTAATTCACAAAACAACATGCCCACCCAATAGGTCATTACATTCACACCATTTGTTGTCTAATTGAAACATGAATTATTTACATGAAAACAATAATTTAATCTATGTACACAAGTTTGCTTTTAACTTAAATTATTCATTTTGATGTAATAATGTCAAGGTGAATTTTTTTTAAGGTGTATAAGCTATGATGAAAAGGAAGGTCTCCTTTCCAAAGTCATGTTTTGATAAGATTCCTTAATCAAATGGATTTAGAGTATTGGTTTAAAGTGATTAGGCCCAATAAATTGAACCATGCACATGTGCGGATTTGAACAAGTTATCAAAGTTTGTGCATGCTTTACTTTTGTTGTCGTTTAAGTTTGCCCTAACATCTTGTTTTGCATTTGTTGTGGTTTGCTTCACATCATAGCCATAGCTTGCCATTTTTGTTGTAAAATTTTATTGTTGGTATGTCAGGTCCTTCAATCTTTGCAACTTTTCCACATCGCAACTTTTGTGAACTATGTGCATGTCTGACTGACTTACTTAAGTGACATTAAGAATTTTTTTTCAAAATGCATCAAAGAGGAGTTTGATTAGATTATAAAGAGGTTAAAAAAACTTCGATAATTAGATGAGTGGTATGTGAATTATTAGAAGCATAGACAAGATTTGTTTGGAACCCAAAGCAGTACCCATCACAACCATATTCTCCAAAGAGATTCAATGAGTTAATTGGCTTTGGTGCAAGTAGCCTTTTTAGCAATGAATAGACAAGCAAGTGTGTTTGCAATTCATAGAAGATCAATGTGAAAGGATTAAGGGAAGGTCAAAATTGGGTTTTGACATTTTGAAAGCAATAGGTGTTCAACTTCCTAACGCACCCAATGCGTATTAGTCTTTCATGTATCCACTAAAACCTAATTGTAAATGAATAAAAAAAAACTTGAAGGACAAACTTCTTAATTCCTTTCATATCTTTGACCATGGTTATAATAACAAGGTGTTAGTCACAATACAAAGAAGGAATTGCTACAAATTCTTTTCCTTTTCATTCATCTAATCGTTCATGTTTCCAAGTAATATTTTTTTGAAGAACATATTTGTGCATACACTTTTGGTCACAACATACTTCAATACCCTTTGTACATGTTGGTTGTGTTACAAAATTTTGGTTATAAATACAAAAATGTTCATTTATTTGTGGTTGAAGAAGGAGACCCATTGGTTTTTTTTGGTGGAAGGTGTGGATAACTACGATTCATTAAAACCTTCTCAACATACTCAAAAGCATACAAGTTTAGGAAAATTTAAATGGGATTAAAAATAACTTTGTGGAGTTTGATCACATTTTTTGGTTTCTTTGCATTTGATATTGTTCAACTTGTTTTGGGGTGGTAATGTGTTCATTTTGTCTGTAAACAAATCTCTTACCTTTCTTGCATTGACAAGCCTGTTGGTGGACTTACTACAAGTTTATTTTTTGTGAAGTTTGTTTGGGTGAGATGGTTTTAGACTTCTTTGGAACTTTTTTGGATCTCATTGGAAGCTCAAAAAGAAAGGAGAATAGGACATAAATCATGGCAATCATGATATGACATACTAGATTATGATCATGAAATCGCTCAAATATGGAATAGAACCCGAGGAATTGGTTGAAGAAAGGCATATCACACACTAGTTAAAATTCGCATATCATTCCCATTAATGCATTACAAGTATTACTTATGACAATCCTTTCTATCTCCTAAAGTCTATCATTTTCCTTTGATTTTATTAATGATGGTGATTGTTTTTAGTAGTGTTGAAGGGAACCTTACACCATCAAAGATGGCTTATCATCATTCCCTTGGATGACTCTATCGTGACTTTTGACATTTTTTTGTCACTATCATTCTAAGATCCTCCCATTTTTGGTGGAGTTTCAACAACATTTCTCACCATTGACACCAACACTACCTCGTAATAGATAAATGGTAGTGACTCATAAGCATCTTCATGTGGACTAATTTCAATCTCTAGCCACTTTTTCCCAATTGTGTTTTTGAATACATTTCTTTACTTGGAAGCAAATTGTAATAGGTAATCAAATTATCTCAAAATTCAAATTTTATATTTTAATTTGTCAATTGTGTTGGCAAAGGATTGTCTCCTAAAACTTGTTGTAAGCTATTGAAGAACTTTAAGTTAAACATACAAATTGTAGTCACATAGATTTTGTGGTCTTGTCAATAATTCCTAGCTACCCAATACCTGACCTCTACTTTTATTCTACATTGACCATCTTCATCCCTTCCTTCCCAACTTCAAGGTGCAAGTCTAAGTCCCTAGGAGTTCAATAATACATGTTTGTTTATCTAACGCAAGGTGGAATGATCAAGTTGATAGTGGATTGTTCACATTGAAAACTTATAATAGACATTGAAATGGTTTGGAATGAGAAAATATGTTTTCATTTGAATCAAATACACATTCCTTCATGTCATAATTTGTTCACAATGGAGTGTGATGTTAAATTAACTTTAGGATTTCATTACAATTTAACATTTGTATCAAAATGTAAAATCAATAATGTATTGATATATCTTACAACGACCACAAACCTACTAGATTACATATTGACAATGATAATAAGATTTAATATTAAGAATGACATTGATAAATTTCAGAAAATCATCCATATCATTGCATTTGTCAAGCATGGAAACATATGACAGGCAACGCACTTTTGTTCAAAAAAGGTGATGTATAACAAGTATTATAATATGTAATAAGTTAAAATCTTAATGATATGCTTTGGTTATCATAAACACAAACAAAAAACTATAAAATTTTCAAAACAACATTTTTGAACTCAAGGTTCATTTTGGATCAAAATTAATCTTGATCCAACGGTTAGATGAGGAGGACTAGATAAAATCAATGTATATACAATATATAATTTACAATTTCTCAACGGCCATAGGGCCTCATGTTTGTGGTTCATAAAACATTAGCAAACAAAAGAAAATTGAAAAAATAATGCAACATCCATCTATAAAATCTCCTCCTCTTTGATATGGTATTGGGTTTCTTTCTAAAAAGAAAATATTATTATGCATTCATCCAAAACTTTAAAATTTTAAATTGTTCTAGATTTAATTGATGTATATCAATATCATACACCATAAAAAAGTTCACCCAAGAATTCCTTCCACAACCCTAATTTTGAAATATATATTCAAAATTTCAAACTTTGTGATGCCATACTAATTTGTCACAAATATGTTCCATATGTTCAAATTTTTCAATGTTTGTTGGATTCTTCAAAATCATTGATTATATTAATTTAAATCTAATTAAATATATTAAAAAAAGAAAAAAAATCCAAGATGTGATGTACATACATACCAAATGTTTATTTTGCAAAAAGACTATATTTGTGACCATAGTTTTTGGGGGGCTTAATGTGTTTTCACCCTCAATTTCTCATGTCCTTGTCTTACATTAGTGGCCTCCTATTGAATCATTCATTTTGTCTTCTTGCATTAACCATTTCACATTTAATGTGGTTAGAATTGTTGAAATTTATTTTGTCATAAGATCTTTAAATTACACAAAACACAATCATATTTAGAACCATCTTTTCAAAACTTGACATGTTGTATAAAAAACCAATATTTGTGTCATGAGCGTTTTTTTGTATTGTTGCATACAACATTATGTTCTTGAACCTTTGAAAAACTTTTTTTTTGACATTGGCCACCTATCAAATTTCAAAATTGGATGTATGTTAATTTGAAGTTTTTTTCCTAAAAAGATCCTTAGGTGACAAAGATGATGTGTTTTATTTCATGAGGAATGCAAGTAGGCCATTTGTACTGGATGACATGTACATGGATGACATGGTGGAATATTTGATTTTGATGTTGTGGTAGAATATGCTATGTTGTTAGAGAATATTTTGTCATGTTAGTAAATATAACCAAATTTGTTTTCATGATGTGGATGGAATATACTTAAAAATATTCCAACTTGATACACCTTTTTATACATTGCACAACAACTAAAATGAAAAATGCTTTTACTCCACATTATATGTGAAAAATGATTTAATTTCCTAAGTAATATCTTTGGTATTTTCATGAACTTATGTATATATTGTTATTACATTGATGTTTAATTGTTGCAATTAACATTTTGAAACATGTGCCTACGACATGGAGATGAGGTTATCACAAATGGTAAACATTTGAGGAAGTCCTTTAGACCTTGGAATGCCCATGTGCAACTACATGTTTTTGACAAACTTGGGTGATATTTAACCCAACAAAAAAAGTAGAAAGAAAATGCAAACAAACAATAATTGTGATTCAAAATCTCTACCAATCTTATAATAAGATAAAATCATGCAAAAAAGGGGCCACATTCAATGTGGACACCCCAAAAGAATTGTACCTTTTCATTTTTGGAATAACACCATGGGAACAAAATAATTTGGAATTTCAACTTTTTTTTGTACTAAGTTTCATTATTTGCAAGGTTTCAATGTTCAAAATTTAATGCAAATCCATGATATTTGAAGAGTCCTTGTGTACACTTTAAGGACTAAATTTATTCATTGTTGTCCATTTTTTGTCAATATTCTAAGCAAGTGCTTTATATATATATATATAGTGAAAGTGTTTTTGAACTAGGTTTCACAATAGGTATAAAATAAAAGTAGCCTCTCTTCCCTTCACCCCCCAAATGAACTTTTAACATCAATATGAAATACGACCTTATTTTTAACATTCTTTTTCTTTTGTTTCACATTTTCAACCTTTCCAAGCTATGAATGAAATTTTATTTCAATATTTTCTTGCATACTTTGTGACCTTGTTTTAGGTTTTTTTTTGGGCAAGTGGTTAGATTTGAGTTTGAGACTATTTTTGTGATAATTTATCCAAAATCTTGTGCAAGTAATTAAAATTTTGTTTTTTGTGGTAATATTTATGCATCTAATACCTATAATTATTTTTTTATAAGATGTTTCTTGTGTTTAAAGTATTCTTTCAATGTGCATATTCAAATTATCCTTAAAATAATCTTTACTTTGAGCCTAACTTTGGTTCTCCCTATGTTCCCTCATCCTCCTTTTGAGTTATCCTTAAAGTTCACCAAAATGAGGATCATTCTTCAAATCTAACTCCTATTTGATTACTACTTCCAAAAGATTAATTCTAACAATGACTATTGAATCTTGAATCAAAGACCCAATTTGAGAATCAAACAAAAGAAAAAACTTTCAATCCATTTTATTTTTCCTTATTGTAACCAAGTCAAAAGGGCTAAATGATCAACAAGCTTGATATATCTTTCAAGCAAGCAACAAACCAATAACACATGCTCAACTCAAATATTTTGTTGCTTGCCAAAAAAACAAGTTCAACTTGACCACCCACCACCGCCCCACCCACTCGAAACATTTTGTTTCCACAACACACAACCCTAGCCCCCACCCTTGCCTACTATGCAAGATGTGAATGACCTAACAAAACCAAGATAAAAGGGACGAAGACTATGCCACCATAAAAATGCCTTCGAATTTCACCTATTCTAGTGCAAATGCCACATTGTGTGGAATTCCATGCTGTGAGCTTGGATTGCCAAAATCATTTCCAACTACAATGAGATGGAAATATGTTGTCAATTGTCACCTCCTTTTTTTTTGCCTTTGTCCATCACTCAAAGTGCCAAAGAAAAAAAACACACACCCCCTCACACTCTTGTCTTGACTATGCTTCTATCCATCACTCAAGTGCCAAGAACTTGCAAAGGAAATACCCACCTACGCATCAAATGTTCATGCTCTTCCCCACTTTACCTTTGCTAGTCATTCAAGCATGGGCAAAGAACACATGACATAAGACAAAAGTCCCATGACCTTAGGTTTAGGAGTTTTGAGTTCTGTCATGTCATTTTTTCCTTTAGGGAAATTTGGTTCCGCATTTTTAGGTTCATCTTGCCTTTTGTTCAAACTCAGGGTTCAGATCTTGAGGTTTGACGACTTTATGGATAAATTTATTGTCACTTGGTTTTAATTGACGGCATCAAGTTTACTTTAGGTACAAGCATGAAGTTTGAACTTTACATTCTTGGAAATGGCCATGTTTAAGTCTATTTGAACATAGGTCAAAATGTGGACATAACATCTCTTTTAAAAACAATAGCATGTTCGACATTATTTGGAATTTCCTTAATTGTTAGCAACCTTGGTGGATTTTATCAAATTAGGTGCAATGAATTTTGTTCTAGGGTCATCTTTCCTACCATTATTGTTAAGGAATTAAAAGGGTTCTTGGCGTGGAAAAGATTGTTGGTCAAGCCAATGTTCCTTAAAGGATATGTTCTATGACAAAATAACAGCAACAAACACTCAATGCAATATGTGATTTGAAGAGTTTTTCTTACAAATAAAAGTTTTCTAAAAGTCATGTGTTGTGATTTGATTCAGCATAAACTTTGTCAATGCAAATTTAGTTTCTAATATTCCAACACTTCACTGCAGAAGGCCTAATTGATGGTGGTTTTGATAAACTAGTGCATTTCATCTTTGGGGTGTCCATGTGAGTAAGACTAGGTAATGACCAAAGTCAATACAAGGAAGATCCAATTTCATACCAATTTCAAAGGGGGACATTTTCTTTTTTGCAAGACACAATTATAAGCTATTGAAATTTGGAAGGTTACATTTAATCCTAGAGGGGTATTTATTCCACCAAGTTCTTTAGAATTGTTATAGTTTCCAATGTGGTTCTCATGTGTTCCCAAAAATTGGTTCAAATGTCGGAGACATGCATAAATATATGTCTAAAACCACTCAACATTCATCACCTAAAAATATTTGTGATTTTTCAAATTTTCTTGGAAAGTAGTAAGCTTTTATATATGTGGTGGGAGGATTCCTGAGGAGTGAGAGTAGTCATGGCATTAGCTTGATTGCCAATGAGTTATATGGATTGTTTGTGTTTGGTTTCAAGGAATGGCTGCCGTCCAGTTGGACTTGTTATGTTTAAGATTTTATGTTCGATTGATCCATATTAATTAGTTGAGATGTGGACCCGGAGTTCAATTTTTTATTTTTTTTTGGCAATGAGCCTCTTTGATTGGCTCTTCACAAAAAAAAGAAGTGTTGAAACTTTGGAAGAAGTGTTCACTCAAAACATAGAAACATAATGTGTCTCAATATTTTTCCACCTCTATAGGTTCCAAGAGGACAACATTAAGCACAAGATATGAGACAAAGTGAGGTGCTATTGGGAACATGTTGAGGAACATGATGGAAACCCATTGTGCACTTGATGGGAACACATTCAGATGTCTACTTCAAGGTTGGGTGGGAGGGGTTCTAATTTCTAAGTACTTCATCAAATCCATTTTGCTTTTGAGGTTCATTGGCTGGTAGGCAAGTATATTATGTCTAGATTCATTATATAGTATAGTAGCTTAATGGATTTGGACCCTTAGGTAATAGGTCTAATTTTTTAGGAGGATTATTGAAAGATGGTATTTTGGCTTGTGTTGGAATTTGAGATTAGTTATAGCGTTATAATATCTTGAAGGATTTTGGTTTCTTTTAGAGGATTTTTTGAAGATTATATTTTTGCATGATGAAATATTTGAGCTTCCATAATTCTTCTTTTGCCTCAAGATACTTTAAAATGTAAATAGCAAGGCCACCGCGTGACACACCCCTTGTTTAAAATGCACTGCCCACATAGGCTACCAAGCAGCATACAGAAGTGTGGCATGAACCACTAGAGGAAAGTAAAATCTTTTTATTTTTGGAAGATGTTTTTCCAGAATTCTAATGGTGATGGACCAATCAAAGTGGCCCATTGCAAAAAAAAAAAAACAATAAAAAAAAGCTTTGGGATGAACTACAACTAATTAAATTTATTAATATGAATGACAAATAGGTAAAGCTCTTGTAAAAGCCTAGGCCAAAAATAGTGATGAATAAAGTTAAAAATAGAAATTCTACTCAGCCAATAATGTGAGGCGACATGCACCCAAGATATTCTCCAATAGCACCACAATTTGTCCCCCATATCCTTCGTCCAAAAGTGTGCTCTTGTATCAAATATAAGTGAGCTAAAAGGAAGCATTACACAATACCATCCAAAAGTGTGCTTTCTTATCAAATATAAGCAAGCTAAAAGGAAGCATTATACAATACCATATTGGTAATTAAGTTTCTATTTGAGATAGCATTAAAGATATTAATATATTTTTTGAGAAGGACCAATCAGAGTGACCCCTTGCAAAAAAAAAAAAAAGTAAAATTCAGAATGCACCTACAACTATTTAATACGGATTGCAATAAGTATAGTCACCAAGGCCATCTAATATAAACAGTTACACCTACACACCACAAAACATTTACATGACAACATGTTTAATAATTGACACTCGGTTACACTACCAGCATGTACTCAGTGAAAAAGAAAAGTCATTAATGTGTGCCTTATTGGCCTAGGTTTTATGGTGGTAGTGGTAGTAGTAAGGGCATGCTGTAAATTAAACTTCAATTGAAATTCTGGGATGGGTGTGGCAGCTCAAGTGTCGAATTCGCAACTCCACCAGTATAGTATATTTGTACACTATAGCTATGACTCATGTTTGGCAAATCTTGTTGAAAAAAACTAATATTTTGAAGAAAAAAAAAGAAGAAGGCCTCTGGCAGCCTCAATCTGAATATTTCAGAATTTCAACAATAGTCTCTAAGTATGTGCTAAGTCCACTGGTAAGTTTCAAAGTTATTTTGCGTTTTGAATTGGGTTTGAGTTAAAAAAATTTGGTGAGTTGCTTTCAGCGTTTTTTTGTTTATTTTTAGGGGTGGGGCTGGCCCTTTTAAAAATAAATTAATGTTGAACGTTAGTTGTAGGTATAGTGTATATGTGATCTCACCACGTAGTTGTAATGTGATGAGATCTAGTTTAATGACCTTGTCGGTGTATGGACAAGGGTTATTGTATTAGTTTACTAATATACAAAGCTTGTTGAATATTCTTGTGTGTAAGTGTGAAGAAAAAATGTTATGGCCAATAAAAAAATTGCTGGATTTGGTGATCTGAATTTTAAAAAAAAAAGTTATCTTGAATGAAATAACAGTTCAATGTGTAATAGCTATTTACATTAAGGGCTCTTGCAATATTACTTGTGCACTTTGTTCTAGAGCAAAAGTTAGGGGACAAATGGGGAATTTAGATCTGCCTTTGAATCTAAGGTTTCCTACTTTATATTTGTGTCTGGGGCTATATAGTCAGCCTTCTGTGATTTTAGATCTGTGCCCGAGGCCAGTTGGGTCCTCTGCAGAATCTAAAAGTCTTCTTGACTTGGGACCACCAACTCCACAGAAACTTTTGTTGCAACTGAATTGTGGGGCTTGACAAGAGCCAATTGAGTACCCTCGCAAAACTAGAGACAACTAACCATGTGGGTGACAGACAGGAAGTGTGGGAAGAATGAGTTGATTGCATTGCTCAAGAGATCAAGCACTCAAGTTAGCCTACAGTGGCTCATTGAGAGTGAGCATAATTTTTGTGCTTGCAAAAAACTAGACTTGTTCATACTTTATGAAGCACGAGAGAAGTTGTCGCAGTCATTCCTGGCAGCCTGAGGTTAGCATCCCAGAGGAACTTCAGGCATTCATTCATTCATTCATGCCCCCAAGTCTTTCCCATCTGCCTGCAATTGTTTAAGCTCACGGTCGGTCACTACAGTAGCACATACAACCGTATTATAAACCAGATTCAAGGCTCTTTCTTTTGGCCTTGATTTGTCGTTTATTTACATGACAACAATATTTACCCCAAAATGCTGTCGGGCGCTAACATGGGTTGTCGGGGGCTAACATGGGTTGTCGGGGGCTCACATGGGTTGCAAATAGTTGACTCCAATCAACACACTCGAGATTTGAAGCTCAGATTACACAATGTGAGTATATAGATTCAAACAAAACTCTTCATTTCAAGATCCTTGTCAAGATTCAATTTTGCCTCAAGCTGTGTGTGTGCAAAACATTGCTTTTGTCAAGTTGCAGCATCAAATCAGGCTTGCACAATTTGGAAAGCAGATGGTTCTCAATCCTTCCAACTGATGATTGGCTATTGGGTAATGTAGGACCCCTTCTATTCTTAACCCCTAAATAGAATGCTTCTTGGTAAGTTAAGAAATGACTTTTTTTGGGAATTTTAAATTGATGAAGGAAGAAAAGATTTAAATTTTATTTTTTTTGAAGAATCTTCTTGGGACATGTTGGAGTGTGGCACTAGCTCCACATGGTTTGCTGACTGGGAAAGTCTATGTCAAATTGGTGGGGGCTGTAATGGAAAAATAAGGTGTGCAACCAACCACTCTTAGTGAGGGAGTCTGTGCCTAAAAGCTCGAGGGAGCCAATTAAGTGAAGGATAATATGAGGGGTCACTGTTATTATATTTGGGAGGGAGCAGGTGAACAACACTCTTTTCTGTTCAGCCTGAATTTTCCTTTCTGAAGAGACCCATTAAAAAACTTTTTGTAGACTCACCAATTGTATTGTGAGTTGACCCTAAAAGGGTGCTAGAGTAAGAGCACACTGTAATGTTAGAGTTAGCTCACACCCGGAGAGTTGTGCTAAGTTGTGCTATGATGGATAAGGTACTTCTAGGCCATCTTCCCAATGTCAACTTACCAAGTTTCTGCCAGTATTGGAGTGATATCATATCTTGTACATACCAAAATATTTGAATGCCATGGCAATATTAATAATCCATAATGGTGTGATGATACACAGGTATCAATAACAGTAAATATTTTGGAACCCATATGAGGACATTATCAATACTGGTTAGGTATTGAGAGAACTAATTACATATTATTATTATCTGCATAGTTGAATTAACAGTAACAACCACACTGGATCTGAAACTGCCAGTACAACCCAACCAAAACTTGATTTTCATTTTGCTCATTGAAAGAGCCACAATCCACATTCTTCAGTGTGCACCCTGGGGGACTTCAAAGTTCAAGAATTCAGGGATGAAGAACAAACTCATACTTAGGTCTTTTCCCTCACAAAATGGTCATGTTAGGTACCAATTTCTCGACCACAGTACCAGTAGAATATCACCCAAATTTTTTTTGTTAACACAATATGAACCAAATATGAACATCAAAACACATTAAGGAGGTTGCAAGTTTTAGAACAGAACAATTTGCTTTATTGTAAGCAAAAGGAAACATTGTGGCTGTGTCCTACACAATTTATTTGGGTCAAGGTTGAGGGCCCAGTAATTCCATCAAGACCATCTGACCCTGAATTTGCTCTCCCAGAGATGATTTCTCATGTAGGTAGTTGTCAAAATGCCTACTTTTGGCTCTCCAAGTCTAATAAAACAGACTTAGACCATACCCATGGTGAATGGCAGTGACAACTTCAACTGCAGGTATTTACATCCCCACCAACTTCATCAGCTCCAGCCTGACAGACAGCCTAAATGAATGCAATCTGCTCAACATAGCAAAACAATTATA
>Ga0209208_10000139_pt1 | contig 76965 bp, 60 predicted proteins | sample S1TSphfallax_3_FD_187694 | JGI IMG/M metagenome (GOLD analysis project Ga0209208, IMG submission 187694) | Host-associated microbial communities from peat moss isolated from Minnesota, USA - S1T2_Fd - Sphagnum fallax MG (SPAdes) (version 2) | ecosystem: Host-associated > Plants > Peat moss >... | reverse complement strand
CTGGCGCCCTAGGCTCGGTTGCAGATCACTAGGTCCACATGCTTCCACAACTTCTAAACTCTTCTCCAAGTCAAAACTTTGATATTCACAAGTATTTAAATAATCATGGTAAGTTGTCATTTGCATTGCAGCAACACAAGGTCCTGCTGGATCCAAGTAACAGTCAAGTTGGTGTCTTTGGTGAGATTGGACTCCTCGAGAGGGAAGGGAGTGACAATGTTACACTTAAGGTGTAAAGAACCCTCCGCCCTCCTAATTTACTTCTCCTGATTTATCATACTTAGGTCTATGGGGGCCAAACACCTATCACACACAGTTTAGACAATTTGGTGTCTCTTGCTAATGATATTATCTATACTAAAATTTTCAAAAATCTAGAGCCAACGTTTAAGATTGTAAATACAATAATTGCTGAATCCGTTCAAGGACTATGATATATATGTTTAAGTTCCCAATAATGCTTTCCTCATGCTTTAACTATGGGTAGAGCACATGAGTTGAGAACATTTGCAAAATGTGAGCCCAAACTTGGCTATTGTGTCGTTTTAGGTCCCTTACTTTTGGAAATGCCCTTCACCCACTATATAGTCCAACACCTGTCCAGGGCCTCTTTGTCATTTAATAAGTAAGTCCAATACTACACAGTAAGTTAATCACATTCAAATGAAAGAAGATGGATTTTGTTAAGTCCATACAATACTGCTTTGAAATACTCTCTCTCTCTCTCTCTCTCTCTCTCTCTCTCCTTGAGAATCAACATCGCCTTGAGCAAATAAGTAAGTACAAACTAATAAGCCATGGACTTTCATTTCCTCCGCCACCTTGGAGATTGATTTTGGCTCACATTTTGACACCAGTAGCGCTGCCTGCACAATTCTTCAATTCATGTACCTAGACTTCAACAATGTCCACACACACGGCAGCAGCACAGAAGAGTGCAGGAAAAACCCCCCGCTGCAAGATGGCCAAAGACATACAAGAACGTATGCGTGCACTCATTGCGCAACATGGTAGTGTTTCAGTCGCTTTGACGGCCTTTCGGCAACACTTAGAAGCTCAACGGAATGACGAGCAAACTAACCCTTTGGAAAATAATGTTCCACATATTGATGTTCCAACAGAATTCAATCAAGGCACGTTAGAATCTGCACGTGAACGTCATAATCGCCTGAAGAGAGAATGGCATGCTAAGCAACGTGAACAACCTTCTCTTCGCAATGACACATTGCAATTGTTTGGAGACGAAGATACGTCAGCCCCAGGACGATGGGATTGTGGAGAAATGGACACAATATGTGGAATTTGCAACGCAAAAATGTGGATCAAAGAACGATCGGCAAAGTTGAGGAAGAACCACCCACAATTTTCTCTGTGTTGCGAGAATGGCAAAGTTCTGTTGCCGAATCTTCCTGCAACACCGCAAGAGCTGGAAGTTCTTTTAACCAACAAAGAGAGCAGTGCCGTCAAATTTCGAGATCAGATTCGGATGTACAATTCGGTGCTAGCATTCACTTTGTTCGGTGCCAAAGTTGATGAGTTGGTAACAAGAGGCCCTGGACCATACTCCTTTCGCATTCAAAGTGAACTTTATCACAAAATCGAATCCCTATGTCCTACCGAAGGACAATGGCCACAATTTGCACAGCTGTACATTCATGATATGAAACACGAACGTCAAAACCGCCATGCCGATATGCCCTCGCTTGATCCAACGACGTTGGATCGGTTGTTGACCATGATGTACAATATCAATCCCTATGTCGAAATGTTCAAAATGGCAAGGGATATGATGGCAATAGAAGGTGTTCCCATGGATCTAAAATTGCGTCTCATTGCCTCTCGAACAAAGGATGCCTGCCGATACAATGTGCTGACGGCCGATGAAGTCACTGCATTGATGGTAGGAGATGGTTCTGAGGCTGTAGACAGAGGTGACGTCGTCCTTGCTCAACAAGCTGGCCCGTTTCAGTGCATTTCTGAACTACATATGGGATACATGGCTCTACATTATCCATTGCTATTTCCTTACGGTGAGGATGGATGGCATCCAAAGATTCCGCTCAATGGTGTTGTTGCTGATGCAGATTTGGATGAAGATCATGCGGGAGAATCTGACCTTCAAAACATTGCAATGTGACAATGGCAAAATTTTATGGTTATCGACTTCAACATCGAGACACTGATGGCATTGCATTGCTTCGGGGTGATCGATTGCGGCATCAATACATTGTGGATGCTTATGCAGCTATCGAACAAAATCGCTTGAAGTATCTGCACTTGAATAAAAAAAAACTTCGCGTAAATCTTTATCAAGGCCTTCAAGATGCCACCGTTGCAGGTGACAATAGTGCTGTTGCCATCGGACAAAGGATCATTCTGCCATCCTCTTTCACAGTAGGTCCATGTCACATGGTTCAGAATTATTAAGATGTTATGGCAATCTGTAGATGGGCCGGTTGTCCGGATGCGTTTGTTACATTCACTTGCAATCCTCAGTGGCTTGAAATCAAAAGAGCGTTGTTGCTTGGACAACAACCTCAGGATCGACCGGATTTGGTAACCCGAGTGTTCAAAATCAAGCTGAAGGAGTTGATAAATGACATTCACAAGAACCATATTTTGGGATGCACGATTGCGGGAATCTATGTCGTTGAATTTCAAAAGCATGGGCTGCCGCATGCACACATTCTCATTTTTTTTATTAAAGACTGCAAGCCACACACGGTCGAGGATGTAGACCGCATGATTAGTGCTGAACTTCCGAATTCAGAAACAAACAAGTTGGCCCACGAGACGATTGCCAGATGCACGATGCATGGTCCATGTGGAGTTGCGTTTCCAAATGCCCCGTGCATGGAAGAAGGCAAATGCAAAAAACAATATCCACGCAAGTTCCAATTTGAGACGGTGACGAATGTAAACGGATACCCTATGTATCGGTGTAGAGATACGGGGCACATAATTGTGGTTCATGGCATTGAATTGGACAATCGTTGGGTGGTACCGCACAATGTCTATTTATCGACCAAATACAATGCGAACATCAATGTTGAGGTCAGCAACAATATTCGTGTAGTCAAGTATCTATTCAAGTACGTATATAAAAGACATGATTGTGTGACTGTTGAGATCTCGCGCCAGAACGATAATGCCACCGAAGGAAATGTGGTCGATACTAATGAAATTAAAAAATATCTCAACTGTCGGTATGTATCTGCATCAAAAGCAGCGTGGTGCATCTTCAAGTTTGATATGCATGAGCGGTTTCCTACCGTTGATCGTCTGCAATACCATTTGCCCAATCAGCAAATGGTGTTGTTTCGCGATGACGATGATGTGCAGGAAGTGGCAACACGGTTAGCCATTTCCAGAACGATGCTCACAAAATGAATCAAAACAAACCAAGAATCGGAAGTTGCACGAAGCCTTACATTCGATCAATTCCCTTAGCAATGGGTGTGGAATCGGAAGTTGAAGTGATGGACATTGCGCAAAAGAGGCTTTGCCATTGGTCGCATGTATTATGCACACCCGACATCGGGTGAACGTTACTATTTGCGAATGTTGCTAAACTACGTCAAAGGTGCCACATCCTACGAACATTTGCGGACAATGGAAGGCAGAGTGCACAACACATTCAAAGATGCATGCATTGTGATGAGTTTGCTTGCAAACGACAATGAATGGGATCAAGCCTTGGAAGAAGCCGGTGTTTGGGCCTCAGGACGACAGCTACGTGACATGTTTGCCTCCATGTTGATGTTTTGTGAGGTCACGAATCCCAGACAACTATGGGATGCACATTGGGAGTCTTTGAGCGATGACATTGAAGCAATGACACGCTGCGAGCGTGCTGATCCAACTGTTACCCTTCCTGAGGATGCATTAAAGGATCGTGCATTGTATGAAATCGATCATGTTCTCATGCGCAATGGACACCACCTGGAAGATTTTCCAATGCTTCCCAAGTCTAATTACATCCCTTTTGTTCATGGAGGAAACCGATTGGTCCAAGAAGAATTGGCTTATGATCGGCATTCATTGACCACAGATGTGGACAATGCAGAAGATAGGCTCAATGATGATCAACGCAACGCATATGAAACTATTTTGAATGTCGTGACAAACAAAGAGGGCAAACTATTCTGTGTGTATGGGAGTGGTGGAATCGGTAAAACATTTGTTTGGACAACAGTTCTATCCCGTTTATGAGGGCAAGGCAAAATCGTGATTGCAGTTGCCTCATCAGGAATTGCATCTTTGTTGCTTCCGGGCGGCAGAACCGCCCATTCAAGATTCAAGATTCCGATTGGTTTGCATGATGAGTCAACTTACAATATCACACAACAAATGAAAGTGGCCGAGTTGGTGTGTAAAACTGATCTAATCATTTGGGATGAGGCACCAATGATGCATCGCCGAGCTTTCGAAGCTGTTGATCGCACCCTGCGTGATTTGATGCAATTGGATGACGCACAGGCAACCGAGAAAATCTTTAGTGGGAAAACCGTGGTCCTTGGTGGGGATTTTCGACAGATCTTGCCTGTGGTTCCCAAGGGAGGACGAGAAGACATTGTCAGTGCTTCCTTGCCTCGATCGCATCTTTGGCAGCATGTTACAATTCTTCGTCTTCATATCAATATGCGAGTCATGGCAACCAATTCTGAAGAGCAGCGAGAGTTTGCCAAATGGGTGTTGAATGTTGGAAACGGTAGTCTTCCCGCCATTACAGGAGAAGAAGGTGTCGATCCAGATTGGATCAAGATTCCATCCCATATGAGGCTGCTAGCAAAAGATTGCAGCTTAAGAGGATTAATCCAAACCATTTATCCGGATCACAAGTGCCACTCTGGAGATGCCATGTATCTTATGCAATGCAGCATTCTAGCCCCCAAAAATACTGACGTGATGAAGTCAACAATGCAATTTTAGAATCACTATCTGAAGAATCGCACACGTACTTGAGCGCAAATTCTTTGACTCCAACAGAAGAAGGTGCAAGTGTTGCTACAAGAGTTTCAATGGATTCATTGTATCCGGTGGAATTTCTAAACACTTTGCGATTCAGCGATATCGCAAATCATGAGCTGCAACTCAAAGTGGGCGTGCCAATTCTTTTGTTGCGCAATCTCAATCAATCAATAGGATTGTGCAATGGTACGAGGTTGATTGTGAAGAGATTGGGTCAGCGTGTCATTGAAGTGGAGATCATCACAAGGAACAATGTCGGCAAACGTGTGTTCATACCTCGCATCATCATGTCCCCCTCCAGGACTGATGGGCCATTTGTTTTGCGTCGTCGTCAATTTCCTGTTCGAGTGGCATTTGCGATCACAATCAACAAGAATCAAGGTTAGACATTTAACAACGTTGGGGTATATTTGTTGTCTCTGGTCTATTCCCATGGTCAGCTATATGTTGCTATTTCACGTGTCACAAGTAGTGCAAACATCAAGATTTTCAACGGCCAGGGTCCCGATGGATACATGCGAAATGTTGTATATAAAGAGGTTTTGGAATTGTAGTTTGTAACTGTAATTTTGTAATATGTACTGTCAAATGCACACAAACCTGAATATAGCACTGACTCCAGAGAAAAAAGAAATCAGGGGCAGTCTGATTTTTTGAGGCAAAAGATTTGGTAGACCAGAAAAAAAATATTTAGGCCTTGGACAGCCCAGAATCAATTTTTTTCTTTTTTTTGTATTGACCAAGACTACCTTCACCAAGTTCACAATGTGTTCCTCAACATGTTCTGCATATAAGCACCTCACTTTTATCCCATATGCTTTGGCAAATGTTGTTCTCCTTTCACCTGTGCATTAGGCACGGGCCACACACTAGTAGACTAGTATGAGACTGGTATTACCTCAATAATCTTGTTAGTTAGCTTAAACTGGGCACCTGGGTGTTGCAATACCAGAAGGTTTACCTTCAAAGTCTACTTTGACATTTTTTTAAGTGATTGCTCATTTGTGGACTTGTAATGGATCTGATGCAGTTGCAATTGTATTCTCATCCTATCTGTGCTGGGAATTCATTATGTAGCAATTCAATATAACCGAATCATTGTAACTCGTACATAGTCCAACTTCATTCTAGTGGATCCAATGAATTCCAGCATCTCTACCTACTAATTTTGAAAAACTATGTATTGAACAACCACTCATCATTTATCATGTGATTGCACAGAGAACTCCACAACTTCAAGGTAACCATTAGGTTAGTTCCAGAAAGAACAAAAATGTAACAAGGTAAGAACAAATGTGGTCGTCACCTTCTGAGCATCACTCACTAAGGATCAGATGGTGACTAGATAATTTCCCACTGACTACAGCTCCTGACAGGAGAAACAAATAATCTGCCAGAGTTTTGGTTGCATTTCCAGCAACAGGAAGACCTGGTCATAATATTATCTAGTACTCAAGGCACATCACTAGTCAAAAAAGGTCAATAGTATACCCATTCAAGCTGCAACACTCTTGTGAGGGGTAGTCTTCATTTCATTTTAGCTTGCCCCCCTATAAGCAAGCATCTACATAGAAGTTAGTGGTTGGGGCCTCCTGCACCCTTAGCTTTAAGCACAGCACCAGTGACTACTTGGATGCAGTAAATCCCTTTTACCTGCTGCAAAACATATATATGAGAAAAATGACAAGAAATGGGCACAGTCATGAACTTGTGACTGCCACTTGCAAAATATCTGACCATCCTGTACAGACAGAATTGATTGCAATGAAGCAACCATTATACAAAAACATTTCCCAGCATGTCATTCCATTTAGATCTTGGAACCTCTTCTCTCAGTCTACAAAATTGATGTGTACACAGTGCTTGCAGTGAACTCTCCTGAAATCCAGTGTTAGTGTGAATGCATTACAGAAGAGAGTAACATACTCACAGGCTCTCCCCACTTCTGATGAGCTGAGGCTGCAAACCAGATCCACTTTCCTGACTGCACACAGTCACTGTACCACCAATTCAAACACGTTTCAATCACTTCAGCAGAAACATAAAACTCAGGCTTGAGATATACAAAGCCTCATAAGTTAATGACTACACATGGCCTCTGGTGATATATAGTATGCATACTATATGAAGTGTGGTCAGGTGAAATTCCACTCAAGCCCACTGCTCAACACAGAGACAAAAGATACAAAGATGGATCACTACAGAGTCAACGCTTATAACACAGTGATCTCACAGCATCAAACTGAAACAACCTCATGCCTTCAAGGATTAAGTTTCTAACTGTGTAAGCAGGCAGAGCTTGCAGAATTAAACAATTCAGATATAGAACCTGGAACAAGACACAGAGGCACCCCAGTTTCTATATGTGTAAGGATAATGATGTGGACAGTGGCAAATTATCAAGTGGGTCAAACTTCTCTTGTTCTTATCAGGCTGTTGTGATGGCAAGTAAATCACAGGCTAATTTAGAACAGGGGAAGCATAGCAGTGAAAAAAGATGCTGGAAAACTGTCTGCTGTATGCTCTTTAAGAGAATTCATTTCCTTGCTACATGTTGCCAACCCAAACTATTCTGGTGGCCAGTGGTCACCAGCCATTCAAAATGCAGGACCCAGGTAGATGTTGGGTCAACCATGGAAACAGCAATTAGAAAGTCTCCACCTGTTGGGAGAGGAAACAGTAGCTCCAAGGGAAAAATGACAGTCAGTCACACTTCTTGGCATGCATGGCAGTATCCTTTCACTTCTCCATTCTGGTGAAGAAAACAAAAAAAAAGCATGTACTGGACTGCAACAATGTTGAAGATCCTGCTAAAAACTCCTCTCATCTAAGCTACAACAAGATTTCAGGGCAAACAAGAAATAGGATGCCCATGTCATGCACAGCTGCAAAGCAAACATAAACTTACATGAAAGCATACATATGCAAAACAGAATTGAAGCCTAGTGCTTGATTTCTTCTTTTGATGCAGCTTTCTCTGATGCACCAGTCTCAATCTCCTTGGCCTTCACCTGTCCAGCTCTAGACAGAAAATGAAAACAGGTCCATGTACTGTTTAGATGTGCACTGTCCATGATCAAGAAGAAAATGCAGTGCATGCCAATTGAAAGGTGGTAGAGAGAGTAAGTATGCCACATACAATAACTTCACAGCACCAATGTGACATCTGAGCAACAAAATATCTAAAGCAGATGTACACAATGAAACAATAAGCTCATGTCCAGACATTCACTCCTGATATCAATTTGAAGAAGAAGAGACAGAGAGAGTACCTGACAGAGTCAGAGGAAGGTGCTTCCTGGTCCAGCCAGCGTTTAATATGTTTCAAGTTGCTCCGAAGGGTGACAGCAGAGCGGCGGACATCACTCCGCAGCAGCATATAGCCAGCACCCACCACCACAACACTCAGCAAAAAATTACTCAGAGCCATGTCAATTTGCTTCTTTTTCTTCCTTGTCTCCTTCAAGCTCTCCTTCCAACTTCACACAACACTTGACAGTGTGCACAGGCTCAAAAGCTGCAAACAGAACATGCACACAATTGGAACATATTTTGAGTGCTTTCTGATGACATTCCATGGAATTCAAATTCTCACACTTTCATCAAAACAATCAGGAGACAAATTATGGCACTGTAACAAAATAATGACGGAAACTCTCACGCTGAGAAAAAAACCCTAAATTGACCTTGAACCCTTGAATTCGAATGCCACACACTATAACCTTCCAAATCACCACAGAGAACCAAAAAAGAATAGTGGTTACAGAAACTAAAGCATTGCAAATCAATCAAACCTTAAGGAAACATCTAAGTATGATGCAATTGTCTTGAACAAAGCAGCACAGGATTAGGTTGAGGGTTCCATCTGAAATACCCCGGCCAGAAAACTCCCCCGAAACTTGCACCAAGGAAAGAAAAACAGGTGTCTAGATCTTCTTTCACATACCTACGCAGAAACAACGACACAGCCATACAAAAACTTGCCCCACACCCTGCACACCATACTAGCATCTATAGCAACGTTTCCCAACAGGAGTCCAGATCTCTCGCACACATACCTGAAACACGGAAGTAACCGAAGGAGAAGAAAACGCTGAATCACGACGTCTGCGTCCACACAATCACGGCCGACGACGCCCGTCTTCTTACTCTCGTCCGTGAAGGAAAGCGCAACAACGACTGCCAAAACCAAACAAACAGACAAAGGTTTTGCGGAGCCCTCATGAAACCCTAGGGCCATTCTCCGCGTTCGGAATCCGCAGAGGTCCAACCTCTGGGTCATTCTACAGCCCCGGAATCAGCACTAATCAAGCCCTAGAGCCACAGCTTGTTCGTGGAATCTGCAGTTATGAAACACCTAAGGCCAATTTTGCAAGTCAGGAATATTTACTATGAATTGTGCACTTATCAAGCCCTAGTGCCATTCTTGATGCGTGGAATCTGCACTTCTAAAACCCCTAGGGCCAATTTTGCATGTCAGGAATAGGCCATTCCTGTGGAATGTGCACCTATCAAGCCTTGGAGTCTTTCTTTATGTGTGGAATCCGCAGTTATAAAGCACCTAGGGCCAAATATGCATATCAGGAGTAGGTCTTTTACTGTGGAATGTGCACCTATCAAGCCCTACAGCTGGTTATTCTGAAAGTTTGGAATTCCCAAGTATGAAACCGTGGGGTCATCCTGGAGTGTCTAGAATATGCAGTTGTCCAACTCATTGGTTCCCTTTCAGCAGGCCCGACTAACCCAATAAAAGAGACACGTGTCTGTAACGTGGCGTCATCAGAGGGCCTAAATGTGAAAAGAGACCAAAAAAAAAAAAACCAATCACACAGGCGACCGGCAACAAGCTGGTTGCAGAGTATGTTTTTGGCCCAGATGGATGGCGCGCTGCTAACCTTCTGGCTAAATCTGGGCACTCTCTAAACAAGCCCCCCAAATGACTAGGTGACCAGAGGGAACAATCAAGTTTTTATTGGCCTTGCCTGCCCAAGGCAAGGATATTTGTGTTTAGATTCATTATAAAAAGTACAGTAGCTTAAGGGATTTTGGCCCCTACTAGGTAATAATATTAGGTCTATTTTTATATGAGGATTTTTTCAAAGATGTTATTTTGGCTTGTGTTAAAGAAACTTGGACACCCTCCCAAAGTTCCATCCTACTATTAAGTTAAGGGAAGGTAGTTTTGGGTTTGGAATACTTTCATCAATGACACTGCAATAAAAATCAACACTTTTGTATTGTGGCAACAACAAAATTTGGAACAAAAACACTTTAGCATAAATTCCAAAAAAATTGAATTTTTTTTGGAAAAAGTCACCAAACTTCTGAAACCACTTTCATTATTAAATAATTTTATTTCTAGTTTTTAAGTTTTATTAAAAACCCCTGAACATTTTACCTCTGGGCTCAACTGCAACAGGCCACAGTAGTATACAAATGGAAACAACTGAAAAAAAAGATTTCCCACCAGATGGGCATTTTCCTAACTGCCGCCAAGGGTTAAATTGTAACTGTAGGATCTTTTAACTGTAGTTTACAGCCGGTCACGGAAACCGGCAGCAGCCAGTTCACGGACGTCCCCACTCCCCGGGGAACAACCTTTTGCTTTTTTCCAAGCTTCCCGCATTCTTCCGGAGAATCTTCGCGCTTTGGACTCGCTCGCTCGCGATCTTTCGCTGCTTCCCTCGTTTTGCAGATTGCACATACATTTCTCATCGCCTTCTACACATTTGAAGCTCCCAAAAATTCCCGAAAAAATCACTCTGAGTAGGTCACAAGAGTGTGTTTTGGGTAGCAAGTTTTTGCCACAATGGAGCAGCAAGGAACAGCAACAGGAATAGGAGGAGACATCGTAACACAGAAAATTGGAGCTTCTGGACTCCTCCCTCAGTATCTCTACAGTGCTCATAAGCTTCCTTCATTCTTGGGTAGTAGTGGTTCTTCTTCTTTTGCTTCTGGTTTTTCTCCAAAGAGCTCACCGAAGAATTCGGTTTTAGGAATTTCAGCAGCAGCAGCAGCATCCAGCAGTGGTGGAATTGGTGGTGATTTTACTGTTGAGAATCCGAAGAAGAACAATTTCATGATCCCTGCAGCCTCGGAGCCGCCGTTCGGCAAAATCCCTTTATACTCCACCGAGTACTTTTTGCTGTGCGGATTTGGTGGGTTGCTCTGTTGTGGACTGACTCACACGGCGGTGACTCCCGTGGACGTGGTGAAATGTAACATGCAGATTGCCCCACAGAAATACTCCAGCATCTCGGGTGGCTTTGGACTGGTAGTGAAAGAAGAGGGAGTGGCAGGTCTGTTCAGAGGTTGGGCTCCCACTTTCTTCGGCTACTGCATCCAGGGAGCTTGTAAGTACGGCTTTTACGAGTACTTCAAGAAGCAATACTCGGACTACGTGGGACCTCAGAATGCGGTGAAGTACAAAACACTGATCTATCTTGCGGGTTCCGCCAGTGCCGAGGTGATTGCGGATGTAGGTCTTTGTCCTTTTGAGGCAGTGAAGGTGAGGGTGCAAACCCAACCCGGATTTGCCAAGGGACTGTCGGATGGGATGCCTAAGCTGATTGCCTCTGATGGGTTTGGGGGATTGTACAAGGGTTTGGTGCCGCTTTGGGGTAGACAGATACCCTACACCATGATGAAGTTTGCAACCTTTGAGAGCACAGTGGAGGCGTTGTATAAGTATGTGGTGCCCATTCCCAAGGAGGAGTGCACCAGTGTTACCCAGTTGGGAATCAGCTTTGCAGCTGGCTATCTAGCTGGAATTGCATGTGCCATCATCTCACACCCAGCTGACAATCTTGTCTCCTTCCTCAACAATGCCAAGGGTGCTACTGTTGCACAGGCAGTTGAGCAGATGGGCATCCCAGCTCTCTTCACTCGGGGGCTTCCTCTCAGGATTGTGATGATTGGGACCTTGACTGCTGCACAGTGGGGAATTTATGATGCTTTCAAGGTTTTCATTGGCTTGCCCACCACTGGTGGTATGGTGGAAGATGTCAAGGATGCTCCAGGTGCTGCCCACTGATGGATGCTATGCTGCTGATAGGGCTACGTTGACATTTCTGCAAAAACCTATGTCAACATACAGTGGCTTTTCAATGTTTGTTGAGAGGATTTTGCATCCAAAATCTTATTCCTGTATATATATATATATAGTTCCACTTCTCATCACAACATCTCTGTAATACAGACAGGTACTATCATCAATTCTCTGTAGTCAGCTTTGATGTCAAATAATCAGATTGGTGATTGTCCACCATTTCCTTCTTTCTGTTTGTTTTTAGGATGATCTGAATGGAATCCTGAATGGAATCCAGTCACTTGTGAAGATAGTCTTGAAAGCTTTTAGTACTCTTCTGATTACAGGATTGGAATTGAGCTGCAATTCAGATTTTCCAGAATCTAGTATAGAAACTCATTTGGTGATCAACCTTGCCTTCAAATAGGTACCTCAGGGTCTATGAATTTCTCTCCCAGCAACATTTAGTTTGGAAGTTCTATTTTTACAGTTAATAACATCATATGCTTGCCATAGAAGGCAGCAGGATCATCTGTAATCTCTTATAGAGATTTCACCCTCTGTGGTGTGTCAAAGATCTGGCTGAAAATTTGTTTTCAGATCAAGGACTGACTCCTCCAATTGCTCAATATTATCTCTCTACCGGGCACTGTGTTCTATTCACTTCTCCATCTTTGTTCTGGGCGTCCACAGAGTATTTGGGCCAATGGATAATCTGTTGGTTGTTTGATTATCATTCCTTAGAACATTTGTGGATCACACCAGCATCACTGTGCAAAGTAGCTGTTTCCAGTGACATTGGAATTGCACATTTATTCCTGCTGCATTATTGTTTGAAAATGAATTCAGCAAAAAACTATTGCATACTGATGTGTGCTGAGCCAGTACTGCTCTTGACATTTATATTGGACAAAATGCTGACAAGGTGAGAGTTTTCCCAAAATCCCAAACAGCACCACCACAATGTTTATGCAGTGATCATCGTACATGAATTTAGGAACATGTGAGAGTTAGCTTGCTTCTTTGAGGAATATGACTTTGTGGCATGAATACCATGTTCCAGTCCTAAGGATGAAAGGACATGCTTCAGCATGGAAACCGTTGATTGTATCAGTTTTTGGGCTACTCCAATACTGACAACATTGAAGAAACATCTTGTTGATGATTCCTTTCAGCCCACAATAGATCACAATATGACAAGCTTGTCGACAGTTGTGAGATGATACTTTTATGGAAGAGATAAGTCTTTTGGAAAGCTTGACATTGTGATCGGAAAATTGGCTCAATCTGGAGATCATGGTGCAGTCTGTGAATGGATCCCATAGGAGCATGATTCTGTAACATGTACTTCCAGTGACTGACACTACACTCTTTTGAAATATTCTCTGGATATGAAAGATGATTTACATCTTTCACAGCACACAATCAGATGCTGCATTCTCTTGGAAAACATCTCTTGAGACAATATCAAACAAGGGCTCACCTTCAAAGGAGGTATGTGCAAAAATCCACAAACTTTGCATCTGTTTGCACCTTGCGTTCCTCAAAAAAAGCTCCTCTTAAGCAGTTTTTCCTGGTGATCTACCTCCTCCAAGTGTACTGAAATCATCTGATAGCAGATTGCATCTTGCATTAGTCTGCCTCCTCGGCAGCCTTTTGTGGTGAAGATCTCCCTTCTTCTTCAGTACTGGAATCATCTGATAGCAGTTCTGATGAAGCTTCTGCCTCCCAAAAAAGCGCAGTTAAGGTATCACGGTGGCCCTTTTCATTGAAACAGAAAGGTGACAAATGACCCTCTCCCGGCAGTTCATGGAGGACTACCAACTGTGGCACCTGTTGCAAATAATGCGGTCCTTGAATCAACCAAAGAGAAAAAACATCCTCATCGTGTAGACTAGCAGTGCAAGTTCTTCCAGCTTTGGTGGAGATAGACTTTCTAACTGAATTATATCCGAGATTTCAACGATTGATCAAAATTGACAGTTGATCTCAATCACTTGCTCATCACGGAATTGACAGAACCATTTTTGCTCACCAGATTCTTGATCATGCGTTGCAGAGTGATGGGTACGAGATTATCTTCATCACCATGCCAAATATGAAATGGGCCATGGTAGACACATGTGACATCTGCAGGCTCAAAACCCCAGTCGGATGTAATTAAGTGCAAGTCTTGAGCCAAGCCAAACCCACTCTGCTTCAATGACTCCTGTGTGTCCCTGCACAACACAGATAACAGTAGTCATGGATCCCACAACCTCATTCCTTCAAGCAACTCATTCATTTTACAGATTGAGTCCCTTATCCTATGAATTTGAAATGCTCATGAGATTGATTCCTGTGAAGTGCTGCTTGTGAGATTCAAGATTCAGATCTAGAAGGAGACTTATGCAGACTTATTGTGGGCTGAATTGAATGTTTTGCAGCATCAGATCTTCATGAGAGCTGGGACACAAACACTGACAAACCATGATAGTACCTGGTCATAAGGTCTGATATGCAACTTAGTGACAGATGGATGCGGTCAGCAGGTGATGCTCTTTTCTTCACATTTTGTGTCCATTTTTCTGTCCTGATTTCTCTCAGAATGAAGATCTTCACAAACAGATGCAGCATCCAAAAGGGCACTCTCCGCACCACTTCAAAAAACTTTCTTGTCCTTGGTGTGATGGCATTGAACATGGCTGTCTGTTGTGAGTCTGCAATGCCCTGTCAAACCCATCCCCCACAGAGATATTGGATCTCAAGACATACTACTCTCTCTCGTAGGAGCTGCTCAAACCTTTGAACATGATCTGAGAATTTTTGCACTGAAGAGATGAGTAACACTGTGCACAACAGACAGCTTATGAAAGCTTGAAAACCAAATCTGGTGTTGTTGCTCATTGCAAGGAAAATCCAAGTCTAGCAAAATACAAGAGCCTCTTCAATGAAGGCACTTACAGTAGATTTCTTACCTTCCACCAGTAAGAGCCAACAGGAGCCCACATTGCAATGCCAGCAATTCTCTCTGGGATGTAGCGTGCAGCTGCCCAACAGAATGCACCTCCACAGGAGTACCCAAGAAGGTAGAATTTGTCTCCAAGCTCCAAAATGTCAGCAATTTTTGCAATGTCGTATGCAGCTGTCTTCCAAGTCTGTGCTGGGTTGCCATCACTTAATCCATAGCCAGGTCTGTCAATGGCAATCAGCCGCACTTCCATTTCCCTCAGCAATCCTTCTGACACTCCTTCAATACAAAAAGCACATGTACACACACAGTTCTCATAAGTCTGAAACATAATTTGTACCCAATGCAGATGATCCCAACAGTAGTTCTTGTAGCCTTAGAATACCCTAAGAGTTTAGCTGTTGTGCACAGATCATGGTTTGGTCCAACGCTGCTTACCAGGCATGCCTGCAAGTCTGGAGGAGGCAAGGCCATGCAAGACAAGTAAACTTCTGGTAGCAGTTTCCTTGGACACTCCCATCTCCCTGTAGGATATCCGTCGCCCATCTGGTAGCCCCAGGAATTTCACCTCCTGATCAGCTCCCATGCCTGCAAATTCCACACTCCAATAATCTCTTTCAGGAAGTCTCGTGATTCTCCTCTCTCACCTGCCACAGTTTCCTGTTTTCATCTTCCATCTTTTTTGCTAAGTCCGTTCAGCAACGACACTTGGTCCAGCACCGAGATCCAGAAGAAGATTAGGGTTTAAAGAGCCCTGAATTTAGATATGATCGTTTTGCAACAGTAGTTCTGGATTCGAATGTCCATTCCATCACATCACAACAGACTCGAACTGGTGTTAAGATTGTGATTTCGATTGGCATCCCTCTAGACTTTCTCTGGAGGGGGCTTCAGCTGCGTGATCTGGAACTCTACTGATCATGCATGATGTTGTAAGCTCTTTAAGAACATGCAATTTCTTCGCCAAGTTTCTCACATTTGTTGTAAGGGAGGATCTGAACGGGTGCAGCACCCAAGACAAGCAAAAGTCCCGGAAGCGGATTCAATCCACAAACACCCAAGACACATGATCTACGATCGATCAATCAGCTGGAATTGATCACTACAACCTTCAACAACAAGTTCTCCCTTGCATCTGAGCTGATCTAGTAACACCTAAGTCTTGGAATGCGCGGTATTAGACTACTGTGCAACTCAAGTCTATGGCAAGTAAATATACGAGCATGAAATACAACTATATACTATGAAATAAATTCACAGTTTCTCAGAACTATACCTCCAAATTACTCACTTCCACAAATCAAATTAGTTCATCTGATCAGCAATCCTATATTCATAAGAAAAATTTCTGACATATTGTAACAGCTCCATTTACTTGCAATTCAGCTTTCTTCCATCACTTTCACTGATCATAAAACCCCTTTTTTCGTTACAAGCTCGCAAGTACCCGTCGAAGCCTACAACCTCTGTACTACTGGTGATAATGATAAGGAGAAGACGAAGCACACACCTGCGGCGTGTCTTTCCCTGCGTGCGTGAGCTTGCTTTGCTTGCGTACATGCGTTTGCGTCTTCTTGCGCGAGTGCGCGTGTCTGCTGGTGTCGCGCGGCCTCGGAAAAGATCGGGAGTCGTCTTACGGGCCGAAGCGGGGCAGGGGGGGGGTCCTTAGATTTAGCGGGAGTTTTAGCGGCGGATAACATTAGCGGCACTGGTGGGACAATCTGCTGAGTGCGAATGGGTGCTCGGGGTAATCCCTATTCACACTCAAGTTTTTCCTTTTCTTGATTAACAAAATGTAACCCAAGGTAATCTCTCAAGGGGTTGTTCTTGTTGTTTTGTTGGGAAGGGATGGAATTTTGTTAGGGTTGCATTTCCCCTACGTGAAGGTCTTTACTATTTTGAGCCCTTGACACTTGAAGTTTCAAAGAAATTTTGAAAGTTACATCATGAGGAGGTTAGGCAAAACCAAGCTTGAAAAAAAAAAATCAATCTTGTAAAAGAAATGATTGGCCAAGTGTGTAGAGTAATTAAAGGGTCTTAGTAGTAGATGATTTTTTTTTTCAAATGCATCTTGAATCAAATGTGGAATGAAAATGAAAGCCTTGGTCATGCAAGGGAAAGGTTTTTAGTACCTTATATTCTTGCAAAAAATAAAGCCAATGAAAAATTCCTTTTTTCAAGGTATGATTTGAATTTTTTTTTAAATTATCATGGTATGCATCACAAACATTATCAATATGTGTCTTAGTTCATTCTCTATTTCATTAGATTTTGATTGAATTTAAATAAATTTATCATCACGAGAATAGTTAAACCCTAATGAAAAAAAACTAATGGAACTTTGAATGATTTCATTATAATTAACCAAATTCAAAATTAATTTTTAATTCATTAAAAATTAATCAAATTTGCTAATGGTTGAATATAGTAATCTAATATCACATGTTCCAAGACTTACTTAAATTCCACCTTAAAATGGTGGGATAAGATGGTTTAAATTAACTTAAGTTTTTAAATGCCTAGAGTACCATAGGTTTTTAACCTAACTATGAACTGATTCAGTAATAGTTGAAGGTGGAATAACTTTTTAAATAAAAAAAAAATCATATAAATAATTTAAAATAACATGGGGTGGAATAACTTAAAATAATTTACAAAGAATTAATTTAAAATAACTTAAAATAATTTAGAATTGAATAACCTAAAATGCTCAAAAATAAATTAAGTTAAATTATCCTAGAATAGCAAAAAATAGTCTAGGGCACAATAGCCCAAGGTGGAACAATTGATAATAGTCAAAAATAACCTAAGGTAGAGGATTCAAAAATAATTGAAAATACCCTATGATACCCCATGTTATTATAAACTACCCTAAGTTGTATCTTACATTATTTTACCCTAGGCTATTATAGGTTATTTTAAATTATATCTTAAGTTATTATAAATTATTATAAATTATACCTTAGGTTATTAAAAGCTAATTAAAGGTACACTGCCCTAGGTTATTCAAGGTTATTCAAAGTCAATCTAATTTATATTATTATAGGTTATTTTACCCTGAGGTATAATAGCTTTAAATAACATAAAATATATCAACCTAAAATAGCTTGAAATATAATAGAATAACTTTAAGGTGGAATAGCCTAGAATAATTTTTAATAATTTTAAATTAAATTAGGGTGAAATTGTTCATAATAGTTTTGAATAATTTAAGGTGGAATTCAAGGGGAAGACCAAATGTACCTTGGGGGCGGGGGGGTTAAAAACATGCTTGTTACTTTAAAGGTAGCACTGCCCTATCAAGATCAACATCATTAGAATAATTTTGAACTAATAGAAGAACAATTTGAAATTGAAGAAAAAAATTTGACTTGATGTTTTCTTCATGGAGGATGGTAATAAAGGGGCACACAAAATGGAGCACATGAGGAAACCACATTGAAGGTTACACACTAACATTACACAATTATTGTTAGCAAAAACTACCAAGTAATGCCAAAAATTGACAAATTAATGTAAAACAATATACCACCACTAATCAATATGCAAGATGATCTACTACTACTAATCAATTTGCAAGACAATCTATTGCCATTTATCAATCTTTAAGATGATCTACCACCCACACTCAAAGATCTTGATGAATGACTCTCACATCAATGGAGCGCTCTAGGAAAAGCATTATTGTTAAACAATTTTAGAGGAGTAACACCTACAAAAAACCTTAACATAGTAATCTAAATAATGGTTTACACCTATAGAAAACATTATCACCAACAATATGCTCATAGGAAAGGTCATTACTACCAACACAAATGATCTTAAACTACCTTGTTTGGAACTATTGATCCAAGATTGCAAGTACCTAGTTCAAATTGGAAGGATGATAGCAATATAAGTAGTTCAATAATCACCTTCTTCAAGGTTGATGAAACGTTAGTACTGTTGGAACAAAAAATAACATAATAGTAGGGAAAAGATGATGAAATGAATGATTAAGAAAACAATGAGATGAAATGTGATGGAAGAGAAACCAAAAAAGAATTAATGATGGTGATATTTATTGCCAAGGACTTTTGTAACAACATCTAAGGAGGTGCATAGAGATTTGTAGCAACAAATAGATCAAAAGCAATGTAAATTCACAAGGTTGTTCAAGCTACCATTAGGTAGCAACACATCAAAACTCATCAAATTACCACATGTCTCAATAAGTGGTAACACATCAAGACATTCCACATTACCACCTTCTATCCTAGGAGGCTATAACACATCAAGACAATCCATATTGCCTTTTGCAATTGCAGGGGGTGATAAAGCAACATGGCAATTTAGATTATCATTTACAACTATAAGAAAAGCGAGCAAAAAGGATCATGGGAAAAAGGATTGCCCATTTCCAAGAAGGAATTTTAAGTACAACATGTTATCAAATGATTAGCACGAAGCAAGAGTGAAACATTGCAACATGGTAGTCTTTGACAAACATATCAAATAGTAGCAATTACCATGTAATTGGAGGTAGTAATTATCATGTTGTTGGAAAAAATAACTTGGTGACAACTAAACAATGATTTGGAGCATTATTTGGTAGAAAATGCAAGAAATTACCATCACCCTAAACAAAGCAAAGTTTGTCATTTCTACCCATGAATAAAATTGGGTTATGGAAGGTGGTACCACAAATGGAGGAATGAAGGTGATAACATGCCAATATTGACATTAGATCGACCTTAGTGGAAGCTCATAAAAGATAACAAACAACTTGGATGAAAGAGGTGTAAAGCAAAGTACAATATAATAGTAATCAAATCTTCACATTTGGGATTTATGAACCAAGAATTTCAAAGATAAAATCCAAAATATTAAGGAGGATAATGTTAATGGACAAGTTAACTTAGAGTTAGATTATCTATAAGGCCTTCGAATAATTCCTAGTTATCAGTGGTAGGTGTAATTGTTTATTGGTTTCAAATACTTAAAAATGAAGCTACTAGATTTAGTTAGTTCTAGGAGGATCTAATGGCAAGTAACTTGCCACCACATTCTTGATAACTTAGGGGAAAGATTTGGATAGTCACCAAAAAAATAAGAGTAGATTGGGTTTGATGTGAATATGAGTGGTGGAGAACCTTTTTGAGTAGATTTGCACTATTTCGTGCAGGTATTATCTACATGGGATTCTTTTCCTTTCTACTTATTGTATGTGTACAATATGTACATGTGTGGTCTTGGAAAGATGTTGTTAAAGGAATTCCTAAAGGAAGAGTTGGAAGCACTTTTGTGTGTGGGGAAAAAACATGGTGTACTTTGGGGATTTCTAATGAAGACTATGGATCTTGGATGGGAAGAATTACCTTCCACTTCATTTTTTAATGATTTTTTAAGCTTAGAAGGTATCTACTGGCAAAAGTTTTCTACTTTTTGGAATCTAGCTATAAGATGTAAGAAAACAAAAAGATAGGTTATAAAACACTTATGTTGGTGGGAAAAATAATAGTTAAAAGGCTAAAACTAGTCTATAAGGGAAAAACATTAGTAAGGCTTGCAATGCCTTCATTTTTTTTTTCATGTTTAAAAAAAAAATTGCTATAGGTAGAACTACCTTTCTAGAAATTTTTAAAAGGTAATTAGCACTATGTTTTTTGTGTTTGTAATAAAGGACTTCCAAATTTCCTTTTTTTCCATGTTTTTATTTCTCTCCATGTCTTTCTTTCTTGACAAGTAAGTTATTTCATAAAGTTTGGTATTTGCCAAGTCCTAGAAGGCAATATTACTCGCCAACATTGAAAGCTTGGATCTCAACTTGTGGAAGGCCATGAAATTTATAGGGCACAAGGTTTGACAAGTTAGTCATGTAATTCATTCTACCAAAATTTATAAATATTATACACTTTCAACACAAGTATAGTGCATCATATCTATAATTCAAATGAAACAAGGATTCAAGTAGAATGGCAATATGGGGCAATGGTTCTATCAAGAAAGGCTTAAAACCAAGTTTATAACACCATTCCCATATCCAAGGAATGGTTCACAATAAACTATGTATTTTTCAATCAATTCCTAGCCTCGTTGGTTCATTTCCAATTCTAAGCCCTTGATTGTAGTAAGCAATCAATGCTTGGAACTTATGAACCTTAGGGGATTTTGTCTAGTGGGGATGCAAGACCTTGGTTGCTTCATGCAATCAATGCTTGTTACCCCCCCACCCCTTTGAGTAAGCCATATATGTGGAGATTGTGTTTTTGCTTGTGCACTAGAGATTAAAAGGATGGCAAACCCATGATCATTGGTTGTAGTTGTGAAATTTGCCTCACAACTATAGCCATCCATCTAAATTCACTTTCACCCATCTCAAGGCTAGTATACTTGTGTTCTATGACCACACAAAAACGGACCAAATGTTGTTTAGGTGGAAAAAGCTCATAATCAACTCTTCCACATCCAAGTAACATTGATTTTGTTGATTGTTGTCATGGTACTGTAAGTTCACAAGTTCAAGATGAGTGAATGTGAATAATGAGGATGGATGGTTAGGTCCATGCTCAAATGTATTCCCAAACCTATACAAATATGTGTTTCTTAATTTCATGTGTTTCATGAATCTAACCATCTAGCTTAAACTCACTTTCATCCATATGTTGACAAGTGACTTGTAGTGGTACCATGATGACAAAAGAACGTCCTTTCCTATTCAAAACATAATTGATTGGTCTTGTATCATCATAGAACACAAGTCTTGTGTCATCGATGAGTGAATGCAAGCAATGTAGATGGATGATTAGGTCCATGATAATAGATATTCCTAAAAAATAGAACAATGTCTTTTTACAAATCAAGTCAAATTAACATTAATAATCCAATAAATCCAATAAAAGCCAATAAATTAGCACTAATGAGTTATAATGTTTGAATCCAAAATAATTGTGGTTTTGTTTACTTTCATTATGAAAAATATATAAATATGAGTTTTGAATAATGTATTTTATTAAATGGGAAATTATGTCATGTGGCTAATCTTTTATTGTGAAGTGGCTTCATGTGGGTTGGGCTTGCCATCCATTTTACATTGCCAAGGAGAGCTTGTTGCAATGCCATGAAATTTAAAATGTTTGTTGAAAAAAATTGACCGTGGAAACATATATTTTCTTGTCCATTGCATATGGGGCATTATTTAATGTTCTCTTGAAACACTATTTTATTTTTTGGGATTACAACTTGTTTTTTGGGCATTGTAAAATGGATGATAAACATGCCCACAAAAAGCCACATCACATACAAAGACATGCAATATGACATGGTTTGAACCCTAATAAAATATCTTTACTATAATGTAAATATTTTAAAATTATATATCATCTTCACTCTAATGGGTCACATGCAAGGAATGAATATTTGGCAAGCATTGGGTGGATCAATGATGACATAAACGATTTTTACTACTTAAAAGTTGGTGGCATTTGGGTTCAAAATCTTACAACTTTCAAAGAATCCCAACATGGGGTTTTACAAATCCTCATGTAAGTTGTTTCATATCGATATATTATGTAACCCCTGTTGCTTAACAAAAAATCGATCGCAAGCTAGACCTAGGTCCTTTTGGTTGTAGATGCTAATGACCTTGTGACTGAAATTCAATCGCATTTTAGACTTGGGTCATTTTGGCTATGACCCCTGTCTAGATTACGAACAAAATGAGGTCATTAGTTAAACCTGGGTTCATCTGCCCACCACCATTGTCTAGATTGCGACCAAAATTTGGTTACAAACTAGACCTTGTTTACTTTTGTTACAACCCCTATTTAAATTGTGATCGAAATTTGGTCAAAAAGTAAACCTAGGTCATTTTTTATGCAACCCTTATCAAGATTATGATTGAAATTCGATTGTAAGTTACACCTTATTTGTTTTAATTGCAACCCTTGTTCAAATTATGATTGAAATTTAATCGCAAGCTATACCTTGTTTATTTTGGTTGTGACCCCTGTCTAGCTTACAATCAAAATTCAATCACAAGATGGACCTTGTTTGTTTTGGGTGTGACCCTTGTCCAGATTACAATCGAAATTTGGTCACAAATTAAACCTTGTTTGTTTTTGTTGTGACCCATGTTCAAATTACAACCAAAATTCGATTGTAAATTGGACCTAGGTCATTTTTACTATAACCCCTATCCAGATTACAATTGAAATTTAGTCGTAGGCTGGATTAAAGTCCTCTTAACTAGGACCATTCTCCAAACTAGGATTGACTTTTAATCATGGGTTTGACCTTCTTAGTTTGGATGTGACCCTTATCCAAACTATAACTGAAATTATATTGTAAGATTTAGTCGTCACAAACTAAATAAGGTCGCAACCAAAAGGATGGACTTGGGTCCTTTTGGTTGCAACCTTGTCCAATTTCCAATGATTGAATTTTGGTTGTAGGCTAGACTGTGTTTGTTTTAGTTATGACCCCTATCCAAATTGTGGCCAAAATTTAGTTATATCCTAGACCTTGGTCATTTTTGCTACAATGCATGTTTAGATTACAACCAAATTTCAGTTGCAAGATGGACCTAGGTCCTTTTGGCCATTGCCCCTATCTAGCTTGTGACCATATTTAGGTCCTAGGTCCTTTTGGTTGTTCCCCCTATCCACGGTGTGATAGGGATTTACTCGGTGCTTTGTCTGCCTTGCCTACCAAGGCAAGGATATTATGTTTAGATTCATTATCTAGAGTATAGTGGCTTAATAAAAATTTTGCCCTTAGGTAATAGGTCTACTTTTATACCAAGTTTTTTGAAAGATGATATTTTGGGTTATGTGAAAACTTGAAAATAGTTCTAGAGTTATAATATCCTAAGGATTTTGGTTTCTTTTAAAGGATTTAAAAATAAATTTCATGCTAAAATATTCTAGTTTTCATAATTCTTCTTTTACATTAGATTTTTTAATGTTAAATGGTAAGGCCTTAATGTGACACAACCTTTGTTTAATGAAATTTACCAAGGTTATATCATAATGAGGTCCCTAGAATAGAATAAAAATGATGAATCCCTACCGAAATTGGAAAAAATGAAGTGTATACATAATGCATAATAGAGTATTTAATTTGGACACAAATGAGAACTCCCAATTCTTTATTTTTTCATAAAGAAAGATGGAAATCAACAATAGTACAAAATGAAACCCAATACAACAAAAAATTGGTCATATGGAAAAATGATATGTACAACCACACAATGTGGGTAGTGGTGACGAAATAACCATGAACCCATATTTAGCCTTATTTTTAATGGGAGTATATTTATAAAGGCTTTGTTCATTCACATTGCCCTCACTATTACCTTCCCCCCATTGCACAACTAATTGTTTCGGAACACTAGAAGTTGTGGTTTCATAATCTTGGTTAAAATCTTTTGTAAGTTGCGGAACAACTTTAGCCCTTGGAGGAGCTGGAGCGTATGAAGGGCAATTTGGTTGAACAAACAATCTTGAACCACATCATGAAAGGGTCGGCCATGGAATTGGAGGTCTGCTTTAATTGATTCCTAGAAACCCTTAAGCAACTCTTCAAGATTGAAAACATTTAGACAAACAACCTCCCTTTGCGAGTTGAACCACTTACCGTCCAAATGCGTTCTAAAGTGGAATTACTCTTGCACTTTATTCCAATATCCCTTTGCAACTTGGCAAAAGAAATCTCGATGTCCATCATTTAGGTATGGGTACAAGGTACAACAAGCTATACTCACCATGGCAGTGTATTTTTCAAAATTGACAAAGCTCACCACAAAATCTAGTGCATGCAAACCATCCCTCCATTTCCATACAAGGTCGGTCCCCCATTTCTTTTCATAGCCAAGTGCATTTTGAGCATTATATTCCCAATGTGGTGGCATGCAATGTTTTAAGTTGAACATTGCATACAATTGGTTATGGAATGGTGCTTAACACAACACACAATGCTTATGTTGCACCATGAAGGGAATGATGCATTAAGGATGGGGACATGTGCCCCAAACCCACCCTCCTTCTGGCCCATATGGGTTGAGATAGATTGGGCAAGTGGTGCCATCATATGTGAAGGCTTGAGGCATTGGCCAAAAAATTCCACTTGGGCTATGTGTAAGTTGGGCTGACTTGTACTCCCATTATAATTGTGGATGGTTGGGTCAATCTATGTTATTGTTCCCATTGCCTTGCTTAGGTAGGTATTTAGGAAACAATTCACTAACTCTTAGCCATGATGTTAAACCTTGTGCTCGAAAGGCCCCATCCTTTTGAAAATTTACACCAATTTGTAGAAGTTCATATTCAAATTGGACCTCCCTAGATGCAACCAAAATGTAAGCGGTTCTCCAATTGTGATATTGGATCTCCATGCCTTTTTGCATTGCACATTGTTGTTCCAATTCTCACTTGGTTTCTACTAATTTTTGTTGGAGTTGTTCCATCTTTGAAGAATAGGATGACAATGTTTCTTGTTGGCTAGTGAGTTCATTTCCATGCTCCAAGCTTTTAACTTTCACATTCAATTGCTAAAACTACTTTCGCAGTTCAACAACTTCACATTCACCTTCTTGGCCTATGATTCCATAGTTTGCAATTGTCCTTATAACTCTATGACTTACTCTTCTACCTTTAATCCAAACCCCCACCTCTTAATGACATTTTTAATGGCATCATGGAGGGTACTAAGGTCCACATCTTGGTTTGTTGGAACATTCTTAAACATGCTAGGAAAATCATGGTCGATATCTAGTTCATTGTCATGGGCATCAAAATATACATTAATGGGAGTGGGCACCATTAGGGATCATTTGGATCTAGAAGTTCCAAATGGACCACTAAGGGGGTTGAGCCAAGTTTTGATTGACCATGGAATTTTGTGATGCAAATTTGGTTTTTATTGTAATCAGGAGCTTGTTGGGATGTTGCACCAATCCATTTCAACACTTAGAGCCACTTCCACATACACACCATTTGGGCCATGTACAATGGCACCACGTTATGTTTGAACTCCCCTATCCCCCAAATAGCCAAATTGACATCCATTAATCGCAATTTCATACAATGGTCCTTATAGCTATTAAAATGGGTTACATTGTTTTTGACATAAGTGTCATCCCTATGCATTGGCCAAAACTTTTCGATGTGACATCAATTGACATATTGGCTTGCCACATAATGTGTCCAAAGGTTGAGTACACTTTGTCATCCATCGCATGCCAATTGATTAGGATCCCCCAAAATTTCCTTGTTTAGGTTGTGCCTATTGCCTTTCGTTCGATTCCTTGGAGAAAGCCCTAGCCCAACCATTGGATCAGTCCTTTCATCCCCCAAGTTTGCCATCTTGTCCCTAAAACTCTATCTACTATATCTTTCTAGTTACAATAGTCCTTACTATTAGCTTTAAAGGCCTAAGGTTTATGACATGCAATTGATTTCAAATACTTATAATGTAAATTTAAATGCTTATTGGGAGTGGGTATGGTGAATATGGGAGAGGCCACACCAATGAAATCTTGCAACAATTGTCAAATAATTCAAGAATCCAAACCTCACCAACCTTAAAGAATCCACCATTTTCTTCTAAGTGTAAAGCAAAGATTATTCACACAACAATAGTCCTTGCATGTTGAAGAAGAAAATGAACTTAGTGGATGGGAATGACACCTTTTATAAAGGTCCCACATTCTCTTCCCTCCTCTTCTTTCCTTGAAAATAGCTGGCACACTTGTTGAGTTTCGACTGCCCTGTTGGTAAAAAAAACGACATAATTAGGTTTAAATATTGTGACTTAATATGACCGCAAATGGATAGCTTTAGTCGGCAAAATGGATAGGTTCCGACATAACCTACCCACTTTTAGTCACAAGCTACATGATGCCACTTTGTATCAAAAGTAAATAGGTTGGGTCCCAAGCTGGAGGTAGGTGACCTATCCAGCTTGCGTCCGAACTTCTCCATCTTCAATTGTAGGTTGGACAAGGGGTGACTTGTTGAAGATGTAACTGAAGTTTTTCAATTTCAGTCATAACCTTGCCAATGGATTTGTCTAAACTACGACTGAATATGGAGATTTTTGGTTACAACTTGGATAGTGGACTTGTTCAACTTAGGACTAAAGTTCTCCATATTTAGTCATAAGCTAGACAAATGGCTGACTTGTCTAACTTGCGAATGAACTTCCCCATTTTTTGTTATAAGCTGAATAAAAAAATTAAAGAAATTTGGCCATTCATGGTCTAGGTCACGACTGATTTTTTATTGCTTTTGGTCTAGGTCATGATTGATTTTTTGATCGTAAACCTTTGTCCAAATGGTGACAAAAATATGTTGCAAGTTAAATTGGGTCCATGTTGCCTTTTAGATAGGGTGCAATGTTTGGCAATCGAAAATCGATTGCCATCTACTCTAGACCAAAAATTAGTTGTTGGACATTGTAACCTATGGAGATGGCGACCTCGGCTCTATCCTTTGCCAATTCCTAGCATTTCTTTCCAACTTTTGGCAATTGAAAATGTAATTCAATTTTTTCCTTTCAAAAATGGCTTTGATGTGAAAAAAAATTCCATTGAAAAATCAAGTTGGGTGACTTGGGTCCCCTATCTACACAAGGACCCAACAACAATATTAAAATTTGAGTTATAGAAATGAAATCAAGAAAAAAAACTACAAAATTAAACATAATAATGAATATTATAAAAATAAAAGGTAACAAGGAACGTTACATAAATGATACAAAAATGAGACAAAAAACCAAGACCAATAAAATTGAAAAAAATAATGTGAACTCCAAATTTGTGTGTATTTTATTATAGATTGGGAATCTACATCCAATCCACTTTTTCCTATTCTACGATTATTGAAAAATGTCATTAGACCTTAACCACTATAAACCTAAAACATTATGTCAATTGCCAATAACACTCTTCTAATGGAGTATAATTGTAAGGAGGTCCCATCATAACATTCACAACTGACTTAGACTTCTTTGCACATTGGGATCAAGGTCCAACATCTTTCTAAGCTAAATTCTAAAACGTGACATTGATTGATGAATCCACAAAATATTTAGTGTCAATATTTTCTTGCCATATGAACTCCACAAATTTATGCATTGAATATGCCTTTGATTTCGGAGTTTGAGGGTGTGCTAATCCCATTTGTTGAGGAGATTCGATACAACCTCATTTTTTGTGAGTATAAAAGAGTTTCAACGCCACCCACCATCAAAGTTATCATTGAGTTGTGGTTTTTTTTTCTATTGCAAACCCATGTGCGGATGGGTTATCCTCCCCTAGCCTCCAAGTCTCCCCCCAATCATGCACACCAATGTATACAACCAAAAGGTTGTTTGGTGGAAATGCTACATGATGTTGTTTTATGATAAATCATTATGCAATGTCCTAAATTGTTGGATTGCATTCATGATGCACAAAAATGCCCAAGCCAATCTCACTCGTGTTCGTCTAAATGTCATGAAACATTGGCAAGACTCAAAATCCGCCCCCCCCCTCACAAAAGTTCCTGATTGTCGAGGGATTGATTTTGGTTATCATGGTAATTCAACATCTCCCAAAGCATGCCTTTGTTCCACCACAATTGGTACACCTCCATGGTTTCTACATGGATGGCATAAAACTTTATGACACCTAAATGATTAGTGGAATAAACCAATGCCTTCATAGAAAATTAACATTAGGCCAGCAAACTCAATGTACAAATGCATTCAATCAAAGTTCTCAATCCGCACTTTGTGAATTTTGCCATGTCCACATTGCCAACTTGGGCCATTCAAAGTAGGCACAATGGTGGTAGATGATGGCACCCAAATGACCTTTCGCCCTTGTGCTTGGCTCAAGTTTGCTTTCTACCCCTTCTCCACCAATGAAAGTAATCATGTTTTACTTTTGGCAAAAAAATTGGACCAACCCATCCACCATTTCACCTTTTCATGCAACAAATGAATTTTGGGGGAGGAATCTTCCTTCAATGGGCAAATTATTGACACCCATTGGACCAAATTGAAAATAGCATCCCTTAGCTTCAAATCCTCCCATCTCACATAGTCCTTGCAATTATGATCCTATTCAAACTCAAGGCTTTCCAAAGCTTCCCGAATTTTTTTATCATGGTCAACCTATATTGATCAATCCCTTCCAATTGAAGATTAACATACAACATTGTCAAGGTAGCTATATCCTTCTCCAAGAAAAAGTCCATCATAGTTTTTTGCATTGCCATAGTGGCTTTTGGATTGGTCCAATTTTCCCTTGGGACCTTCTACTTCTTATGAAAAGATCCTTCAAAAGTTGACATAGTTCCAAACTTTTTATCCTTAGAAGATTTTTTTTTACGACACTTAGATGTATGAACTCGAGAAAAATCCTAGGTAGGACACAAATAGACATTGAATCAAACATTTTGCCCACACACCTTGACTCCTTTCACCCACAACCCTATGAGGCAACTTTTGTCCCTCTACTTCTGGTTCTACAAGGTGACTATGCTTGAAAACACAAATGCTACCGGTAAAAGACAAATGCAAGTGTACTTCTAAATGTTGTATTGCGTTCGTAGTTGAGATTAAGTGTTTTGCCTCCTATGCATCATTCACAACTTAACCTTGATAGATATATTTTTTAGATTCACACAATCCAAATCCTAAAACCTTGTATTAAATTGTCATCTCTTTAAATAAACTTTTATGGACTCAACACCTTTTTAAACTTAGCTACAACCAACAATTGTTTGAAATATTGTTTCTAACACATAGGTTGTCCAAATCCAGCTTGCTTTAGCTATTTGAAAAGCTAACTACTAGGTGCACCTTCCTACCAAATCTCAAGATCTGTAGTTAAATAACTAGGAAGTTATGTTACAAAACCCGAGAGGGTTTTGCAAAGGCAGTCGGTCCAACTTGACTGCAGACCACCAGTCACTTGGAGAATTGTTTCTAACACATAGATTGTTCAAATTCGGCTTGCCTTAGCTCTTTGGAAAGTTAATTACTAGGTGCACCTTCCTCCCAAATCTCAAGATCTATAACTAAATAACTAAAAAGTTATGCTATAAAACCCGAGGGAGTTTATGAGCTTTCTCTAAAGTTCCAACCTTCCAACCTATCCCTACTCCCTCCATTCCTTCAAAACTATTACAAGATTTCCATTCTACTCTTTTTCCTCTTTCCAACTACCAAGGCTGATCATCTTTTTCCTCCTCAAGAAGCTTGTAAGAATTAGAACTTCTCAAAATTGAATTAAAAGTTATCTCCGATGGGAAAAAATAGAAAGCCCCAATCATCCAAGTTCGCCTTTTAAAGATAAGGAGAAGGAAGGTGAAGGTAGACCCAAAGCTTGGTGGCTAATGGAAGGAGAAGGAAAAGGTTTTTTGCTTGGTGGTCAATGGAAGGAGAAGGAGAAGGTTCTTTGTTTGGTGGTCAATGGAAGGAGAAAGAGAAGGTTCTTTGTTTGGTGGCCAATGGAAGGAGAAGGAGAAGGTTCATTTCTACCTATTCCCATTTTCCCCCCAAGCAACTTTATTTAAACCTTTTCTTTTTATCATTTGACATTAAGGTTTTATTTTACCATGGTCCTAGGCCATCCTTTACCCATTCCCTTCCTTTCCTTGGCCTATAAATCCCGATTGCGTAATTTGATGTCACAAGTCCCCCCCCACCTTCATTATCAATTTGACTTTGTTGAAGATCTTTCCTCTCTTCCTTGCAAATATGGCGTCGTGCATGGTCACCTCTTACGGGCCCCAAGCCGCACAAACGAATGAAGAACCGCCTTCGGAGTCATCTTTAGATTTGACCTTAACGCAACATCCTCATGACGAAGAACTCGAACCTCGAGAGGTGCATGCTCGTCTTAAAGTTGAACCCTCTCGAGCCTGGTACTATCGTATTTCGCCAAATTCCCGCACCCTGGTGATCTTGTTACAAGTCGACCCTGCTTCCGGTGACGAACCTGAAACTGTCTGTGAAGGTTATTATGAAACCGAAAACACTTCTATCTTCACTTGGTCTTCAGTTCCCAGCGTTGGACACTATCATTGGTTGCGCGGCCCGATTCGTCAACTACCTCCTAATAATAAGGCGAACTACTTAGTTCGTACCAGTCGACGCATTTTAGACTTCCTACAGTTATGAACTATGGCACAGGCCAAGACTTAACATGTACCTGCAGCTCCTTGTCGAGCTTACTCATGATCTAAATAAATGTTTCAGTCCTTACGAAATTCATGTTATCATTGGCACACTATCACATTGTCTATTTAATCATTAAGTTGATTCGAATCAATCCTACATTCCTACGGCTTGAAGTCTGTTCTATCTCTATTGGGCCTTTCACTAACCCCTTACCCCTACTTCATAAATTCCCAACATCTTTGCTACTTGCTAAATACTAATACCAGACCAATGTTTGGTTGTACACCAAAAACTCTGGTGTTTGTTTTCCTTCCCCCAACCTTCTAGAGATTCCTCACCCCTACTTACGCCAGTAAGGTTCTAAAACTAAGGTTTACCAACCTTTTGCTGAAGAAAAGAACTAAACCAACTAATATTGCATTTTAGAAAACAAAACAACCCCCCCCACACCCTGTGCGTATTCATCAACCCCTATTCTAACACAAAGTTGTTAAACCCCCCTAATAACCTCACCACACTCACATACTCCTAACACAATTCTTAAACATTGAGACTACTAGCCATGGCCATGTCGGTATGGCTCACAAACCCACACCTCCCAAGTGGCAAATGTTAGAAGCAATCACAATCTTGCAAGGTTGAGGTAATAAGGCAAATGAACCCCATAGTATGTAGCATCCTCACCTTTCATTCCCACCTCCCATGTTGCACCAAAGTTCCTTGCATTGATTACAAAGTGCAACCAAAGACTAGGAACCCATTGTGGCAAATAAAGAAAGGTGGAATAGATGATACAATAGGATGGCAATGGCCAATTTATACTCATGTTCAACTTTGTCAAGGAACTGGAGTTTAAACTGATTCCAATTACATTTTCCGATCATTTCAATGTGACCAAATTTTGATTGTAACCTATTCATAGAACGACCAAAATTTAGCTGGCACCTCTTGGACAAGGGCAATTGCTCACCAGGCCAATTGAAATTTGGTCACATCAAGCACATGGTTAATTGCTACCTACACAAAGGTGGAGCATTCCGGTTGCACTTTTGGATAAAGGCGATTACTTGCCGGGCTACTTGAAATTTGATCGCATTCTTTCAATAGGGCCGATCGCTACTTGGATAGGGGTGGATAATTTAGGTCACATTCTTGGATAGGGGCGAACATTTGTGAACTAAGCAAAATTCGGTCACATTCCTTGGACATGATCGATTGCTACCTAGATAGGGGCGGACAATTTTGATCGCACTCTTGGACAAGGGCAATCACTTGTAGGGGTGACCAAAATTCAGTCCTAATCTTAGACAAGGCCGCTCATTTACATGGGCAACCAAATTTTGGTTGCATTCTTGGGGGCAATCGTTTGTCGAGGGGACCAAAATCCAATCACTCTTGGACAAGGCCGATCATTCACAAAGGTGACCAAAATTAATAACAAACCTTAGGCAAGGCTAATTGCTGCCTAGGCAAGGGTGGACAATTTCAAGCACACTCTTAGATAGGCAATTAGTTATTGGATAAGGGTGGACAAATTCGATCATACTCCTAGACAAGGGTAATCAATATTTGGACAAGGGTGGACAAATTCAGTCATACTCCTAGACAAGGGCAATTAGTACTTGGACAAGGGTGGACAAATTTAGTTATATTCCTAGACAAAGGCAATCAATACTTGGACAAGGGTGGACAAATTCGGTCCATCCATGGATAAGGTTAAATATATTGCAATTAAATTTTAGTTATGATCTGGATGATCGAAATTAATTACATGATGTAATGAACCATTGAAATCAATATAGTTCATTAAATGAACAACTAAAATCTCTCTATTTATAAAAAAATTCAACAAAATTTTCTTACTATGGCATTTAATGGTTTCATCATTTAATGTTCTCTTAATTCTTCAACCAAAAATGCATATGGTGGTTTGGCATGGTAATTTTTTTACATAATTCGCACATGTTACGTCCACAAGGGTAACTATTTTACCCTTGATACAAAAATTATTGTACTTAGTCTAATGCGACCATAGGTTGACCTTAAAACTAACGTGACATATGGTTGTGTTGACGTTTAAACATACGTGACCAATGTGATGTGATAAGGCCGACACTAATAACTTTGGTTTAAGGGTTTCATTGGTGACCTTGTTTAAATGTTTGATTATGTGTGATATTTTAACCACTTACTTTCAAAATTTAATGATCCGCTCCAAAGTTTTAACTCTTGAAGGTTGAATGTAGTATTGGAATTTGCAATGTACATCACTAAAAGAAAAACATGTATTTTCGACTAATCTTTGCTACTAAATTTTAGTCACAAGAAACATTTTGCAATTAAAATCCCTTTAGTCACCGAACATAAGTCCCATGTGATAAATTAGTCGCAAATGACAAAGGGTATTGTATGAAAAAGAAAGTCAACAAATACATTTCATCTTTTGACTCCATTGTATACATATTGTCACATGCGACTAAGATGCAACTATTTTGGTCACAATTGAGGGCAAATAATGTGCTACCACATGTTTTAATATGTGATTATTATTATTATTATTATTATTTTGAAATAATCTACAACATTCAATTCAAATACTTGGATGATCTTATATTATGACATGTGGCCCAATGTAAGTATGCCACATGACATTTAAATATAAAAAGGTTGGTAGGTACATAAATAGGTGCTTGCAAACCTAAGCTACATACCAACCTACCTACTTAGGTTTTAAAAGGGTAGGTAGGTTCTACCTTCTTAAATTAAATACCTACTCATATAAATAGGTATTTAAGTAGATAAATACATAGGTCAACTTAGGTGGGTAGGTCAAACTAAATACATACTTAACTAGGTAGACAAGTAGGTTGGGAAGGTAAGTACTTTAGAAATGTGCACAATTTATTTTTTAATTTTGGGTTGAGGCTTTTGACTAGCTCATCCCATGTGCACAAATTTCTTAATGTGAAATTAGATTATCACACCCCCTTGTTTATATAGTGTTCAAAATAGGAATGAAAAACAAACAATATGGGATAATTTTTGAAATTATAATTTCCTCACAAACTAAGTTGTAATTCCAAAAAAAATTTCATGCCTTACTTTCCTAGTTTTTTTGTTTCCAAACAATTCAAGTACTAGACAATTAGGTAATCATTTAATTAATAATGATTAAATTTACATTTATTTAAATTATAAATTATATGTTACAAATATTCAATATTCATTACTTAAATAAACAATAATTTCTTAATATTTAACAAATTAGTTATCTAATTACTCACAAGTTATTAATACATAACTCATTAATAATTATATAACTAAAATGTTAAAAAATATTTTATTACTTTTTAGAATCTGATCAAATTATATATAATATAAATAATGTAAAACTAATTTATTGACTATAACATAAAAATTAAATATTTTAAATATTTATGTTAAAATTATAGGCAATAAATTAACAATTGCTATTACAAAGAAAAATTCTTACAAGAATTTTTCAAAAACTATTATTAAACTAATTAGATTACTTATTGTATAATTATATATATTCTTGTAAAAATATTATAGGTCAAGTAATTTTTCTCTCTTGGTAATTATTAAGTATAAATATGATAATTTGTTAAACAAAACATTAATTTTCATAATTACTATAAAATTACTATAATATATAAATAAAATAATTTTTAATAATAACATTATTATTATATAATTCATGAACTTAAAATCAATAAAATAATTATTTTAACTACACTATAATTTTTCCAAAATTTTAATTCGGGTGTGAAGTTATAAATTACAAAGTGTGAATAATTATGTTTAATTAAAAAATAATTATGCACATACTAATTAATTCTTATCTGAAGTAATTGCAATGATTTTAAAGTAATGTCACATTAATTACATTAATTAATTTATTCTAATATAAGAATATAAATTAGATAATATACAAATCTATGTTATAACAATAATTATTTAGTGTAACTTAGATTTAATAAACATAATCATTTATAATTATTTATAAAAGTGATTTATTATGGATAACACTAGTAGAAAAAACCCTTAAAACTCAATCAATAATGTTTTTAATAAAAAATAGTAATTTAATATTCCAAAATAGTAATTCAGAATTCAAATGTCAAATTTTAGATCAAATACATTTTTTGAAGTTAAATAACAAATTTCAAAATTGAAATGTCAAGTTTCAGATTCAAATAATAATATTCAAAATAAAATGTCCATTTTAAGACTCAATTAATAATTTTCTGAATTCAAATATTAATTTCGAAAATCCAAAATAATAATTTGGAATTCAAATTTCAACCTTCAAGTCAAATAATTTCTTAAAATTTAAATTTAAAACTTCAAAATTCAAATCAAATTTGAAGGTCAAATAAAATTATTTAAAATCAAAATGTCGATTTTTGAACTCAATAATTTTTTTTGAATTGAAATACTAATTTTCAAATTTGGAAACTATAATTTAGAATTCATATATCAATTTTTAGATCAAATAAGTTTTTTGAATTTAAATAACATTTTCTAGAATTGAAATGTCAATTTTCAAATTCAAATAACAATATTCAAAATTGAAATGTTTATTTTAAGACTCAATTAATAATTTTCAGAATTCAAGTATTAATTTCGAGAATCCAAAATAATAATTTGGAATTGAAATTTCAAGTTCAAATCAAATTATTATTTAAATTTAAATGAAAAAATTTCAGAGTTGAAATATAAAATTTCATATCCATATACAAATATTCAAAATTAAAATGTTCATTTTTATAATCAATTAATAATTTTCTGAATTGAAATAGTATTTTTAAAATTTGAAAAGATTAATTTAGAATTCAATTGTTTTTTAAACAATTGAAATAACAATTTTCAGATTTGAATAAAAAATTCAAAGTTCAAATATTAATTTTGAGATTCATTATATGAACAATATACATGCGTATGCATATATATATATATATATAATTTTAGTACATACATTAAAATACACCCCTACGTTATTGTAGAATACCTTTAGGATGCAACTAATTTGGTGATTATTGCAACTAATAAGACATATCAACCTATTAATGGATGAAAATAAATGTAAAATTGATTCAATTGATAGGATGGAATTTCTAATAGTTGCATCATAGTTGTGAGAATGACCAAAATAGTTTAATTTGGTCTTGTAGTTGCAAATATTCTCAAATGTAGTTGCAAACAACTACAAGTCACATGTAGTCATAAATGGGGTGGTTACATTTTGGCTGATTTCTACTAGTGCATTGATTTGGTTTAGTAAATGAACAATGAGGATTGTGATCCACAACTCTTTCAAGACTTGGGCTTTTGGAATGTTCAAATTTGTGGATGAAGAGTATAATGGATCATGGGAAATGAATTTGCAATTTTTGTTGGATGTTAAATCTTGAACTTGAATTTTATTATTAATGTTGTCATGGTTGCAACTTATAGCATGCACTTTATGAGGATCACATATTGTTTAAGTACATAACATTCTCACCTTTGCATATGGTGTAATTGTACACATGTGAATTACAACTTGTAACCTATATTGTGCATTTGTGAAGCTCATAAGTTGTTTTAAATTTTTCTTAAGTCTTGGTTACATTGTGACCACTTGCAAATCATAGGATATTAGGTTGTAGTGTAACCAAAAAGAGAGGGACCCAGAAAAATAGACGACGCATACACCACCTGCCCTAGACCCCCGGCGCCTACGTTCTACAAATCCGTCTTATACCTATTAAGCATTGAACCTCTCATGCTCGATCTACCTACATTCTCTTCTCTGACACAGTACGCTTCAACAGACTCCCGGACTCAACAGCACAACATTTTCTAAACCATTTGCACACAAATGAAGGTTCAAAAATGAGAGTTCTGGCATCATCTTTACTGAGTATTTACATCCCGACAACACAAGCAACTTCTGCCATCGTCAATCCTCATCAAAACAACTATGATAATTCCCTCAGTGTCCTACCTTCTGCCTCTCCAATTCCTCGCTTCTATCCGTCTACAGAAGGGGCTACTGCATCGACCAAACGCAGCGGAAGATACTCTGGTCTAGCACAGCTCTTCTACAGACCTTCATTTCTCATCCTCCTCCTCTCTACTATCCTCTTCGCTAGTCTGCTCTTCTCTTCATTAACTTCCTACTTGCCGAATTCCTTCTCCCCAAAAAAAAAACAGCTTTCTGATCTTCCTCACCACTTTCCCCCGACTTCTTCCAGAAGGTTCACTCGAATCCCAACGCCTCTCCATGCAACTCCTCCACACGGCCATCTCATAATTGTAGCACCAACTTACACCATAACTCAGAGCCGCCATCCAGCCTCCATCCGATCATACCCAACATGCAAATCTTCCAGCAAACAACTTTTGAACAAACCAATTAGTACTTCCCATGCAGATGTAATGTAGTGACGGCCGTCACAGACACTAAATGGCTCAAAGATGTGCTAATTAATCTCCCTGATTAGTGGGCGCTCAAAAGTTAGGGTGACCTCTTTTCCCATTACAGTAGGACCTTTCTAGTTATAAGTTCAAACCTTGATTAACAATTATTGCTTGTGAATCACAAATCATAACTTAGTTTGTTCTTTATTTTTGCTAGGTCACATGACTTGTATTTGTGTAGGACTTTTATTCATTTTCTTTATTGTTCTTGTTATTATGTTTGATGACATGAACCACAAACTTCAAATTCAAGTATTTTTATAAGTCCCACAACCTTAGATATGACCACCTTTCTAATAAATTTAATGTGATTTCCAATAATAGGAATCAGACTCAATCATCGTCCTTGCATGAACTTGCCACTTTGAAAGGTAAGCAATTTGCCACTAATATGCTTATGATTTGTTTAAGTGCGTTGGATTCTTTTGTATAATTTCCTAGCATGAATTCACTAAAAAAACTACTAGATGTTTTGGATAAAATGTTTGTCACCACCACCAAAAGTTAACAAAACACATGTAAGATGAGTCAAAACAAAAAAAATCAAGTTCTTATGTATTTAAATTGTTCTAGATTAAGTTGTAGGTTTGATAATTATATTGTTGTGTGCATAATATGAAGTGCACAATTTGCAAAGAAATTGAACATAAAGATAAGTTGTTGGCTTAAGAATGAGATTCATTCATAAATATGCTAGTTGAATAAGAAGTTGATAGCCCTATGAAAGGGGTGAAAAAAGGGAGTGGTATATTAGCAAGGATTGTAAGCACAAAAAAATTGAAGTTGTTTATGTTTCCAAAAGGAGAAAATATGTTTTGTAACAAGTTACTAATGAATTAGTTAGTGAGAAATGTAGAAGATTGGTTCAATTTGCCACATTGTAACATTAAAACATGGCAAGCCAATGCCTAAATATAAGGCTCACAAATGCTTGCTTGATTTTATGAATCTTAAGCAAGACCCCAAAATGCATTGAACAAACATGATGGCTTGGGCTATGGTTGAACACATGCATGACATTGTTTTGGAAGCCACAAAAGCTATTATTGATGTTGCTTGATACATGTGATTTACTTATGATGAGGTTATTACCATTGATAATTAAAAAGATTGTTAGTTCATGTTATGAGGTGCATAATTTGTTGCCAATCTTCCTTTCCCTTTAACATGAAGTGGTTGGATGATGTGTCAATAACTTCACCCAAGTCCATATGCAAGTTTGGATGCACAACAGATGTTTTCCAAGATATTTGATTGGCAAAAAGTTAATGACATTTGGTGTAAATGGGGTTTATTTTTTCCCAAGGCACTACATTCAATGTTGTTTGATATAATTTTGATGGATAGGTTTTGCATTCCATGGGAGTTAAAAAATTTGCCCCTTTCATTTCCATGAGTTTTGCAAGTTTTGTAAATTCCAAGTGCTTTATAAGGGTCTTGGAAAAGTAATTGTACAAGGTCTAAATCAAAGCCTCAATTATGTTCAAAATTTACAAATGTGACAAAATTTGAACTACAAGGTTAGATCTATGAACCATGTAATGAACCCCTAGGAATGTAGAGCCTAACCATCAAAAATTTAACATTTGACATGAACCAACAACACATGATCTAGGCTATTCATTTTAATTTGCAAACTAGTGAAGTCTTGTGTGTGATGAAGGAGGTTTATGTTGTAGCCATCACATAGGTGTAGGCAAAATGCACAAATTTAACTTTAAGCCCACCCCCCCTCCCCCCCCCCCTTTTTTTTTGTTAATTTGGATTTTGTCCACTTTGCTTTGTATTGGATTGAACCAAAAAATTAGATATGGGTTGTAGGGGTTGTTGCCTTCTTGTAAAATTACTAAAGAGATTCCTTACTCATGGCATCATAAACAATTTAGGTATGGTACATCCACAATGTTGGTTATTGTCCAATGTGAAAGAAAATTTCATCAAACATTTGAATGTGATTAAAGTTTCATTTTTGCACCCCAAGAAGCTAGGTTACAATTATACATATGGATGTTTGAAGTTATGTTAGTGGTTTTCTTTAACATTCAATTAGTGATTTAGTAAAAAGGTGGGGTGCAAAAATGAAACTTTAATCATTATGGGACCTTTAAAATGAAATAAGTTCATTACACCTTAATGATTTCACCTTAGTTAAGTTTATTTCATTATAAGGTCACTATATAAACATCATGTTTCACTACTCATTGACATAATTCATTATATTATAATTTATTATGGTAAATATGTTTATTTTTGGGTTGTTGTTTTAAATATTTTAGGTTATACCATGTGTTATTTTAAATTATCAAAAGTTATACCTTAATTTATTATAGGCTATTATCAATTATTCTACCTATGTTATACACTAAAATATTATAGGTTATTATATTTTAAGGTATCTTAGCCTATTAAAAACCTACTTCAAACTATTATATGTTATTACAAGTTATGTTTTAGGCTATTAAATGTCATTCCACTTTATGTTATTATAAGTTATCTTATCCTAAGGTATAATAATTTAAAATAACCAATAATAATTTTATATAGTTTTTGGTAAAATAACTTAAAATAACTAAGAATAATTTGTGATATGATAATTTTAAAAAACCAAAAATAGCTTACAAAATAATAATAATAATAATTTAAGGTAAAATAATTTAGAATACTAGAAAAAACCAAGAATAATTTACAACATTATAGTTTAAAATAATCATGAATAATTTAAAATAATCAAGAATAACCATTACAACAAAAGATGTCCTTATATGCCAAGTAATTTCATTAGATTTTGAGTTAATTCATTAGTTTTAGTAAATGGGGATTAGTTGGAAAATAGTGAATTCATTGGTCTAGTGAACATAAACTAGTGAATTGCACCCACATTTTGTAGTAATGAACTTACAATAAAATAACCAATAATAACCTATGATAAAATAGTCAATAATAGCCAAGATTAATTTATGATAAATAATTAAAAATAACCAATAATAACCAATAATAATTTATAATAAAATAATTAACAATAACCTATTGTAAATAGCTTGAAATAACCAATAATAACCTATAATGGAATAATTAAAAATAGCCTATGGTAAATAACTTAAAATAGCCAACAATATTACATAATGATAAAATAATTTTAAATAGTTTTAGGTAAAATAACCTAAAATAAACCAGCAATAACGTATGACAAAATAGCCAATAATAACCTATAGTAAAATAATTTAGAATAACCAACAATAGCTTATTATATAATAGCCTAAAATAACCAACAAAGGTTTACAATATAAAACTAGTAATAGCCTATAATAAATATTGCAGATTAGTGAAAAATAGTTGAATATAGAATAACCAATAGTAGCCTATGGTAAAATAACTAAGAATAACATATGAAAAGATAATCTATAATAAATTATGGTAGAATAATAAAAATTTGTGAATAATTTGCAAGAATAATTTAAGGTAAAAAAAAATTGCATAATAATATGTGATGATAAAAAAATATCATTCATTTAAATAATGGTTCAATGTTTAAAGACTTGTTCATTAAACATGGAGGTGAAAGGAGGTGAAGGGTTCAAATTGTCATGCTTGCACCTTAGGTTGGTGAGTTAGGTTCTTAATTTAGGCTAGGTAACTTACTAAAGGTTCTTATTTGCCTAACTTAGGTTCGTAATTAACTATCAGTGAATTTATTATTAATGGTTCAACTATTGGTGAATTTGATTAAGTATTGGTGGATTCAATTAGTTAATAGAAAATTCGTCTATTCATAACAATTAGTCCTTGTTTATTAAGGGGCTGTGCACTTTCACCACAGTAAATTTGACCAATTTCACTTAAAATATAATGTAACATAAAGTGAACTTGAACGCATATTGATGTAGTGAAACAACAAGGAAATGAACACAACATAATGAAACAACTTGTCCTTTTTGCAAACTAATATTTGATGTGCAACTTCCTAACCTTTGGCACAACATGTGTCAATCATTAAAAAATAGTATACAAACCATTATGAACCTACAAACAACAAAAAGCCTCAACATGTAAAACAAGACATGCTACATGCTTTTAAGACTATTCATGCATAACAATGTTATGCTTTGAAAAAAAATGAAAGAAAATGAAGCTACAAATAACATAATGATGAAAGGTCTAATGAGAACGAAAAGACGAAGGTTCTCTAATGCCGCCATGAACTTGATTCGTTATCAAAACCTTAAGTTAATAACATCTACAACAAGGAAGCGATGATGAAGATGACAATGGTAGATTCATGTGTTGTCATGGTTAAATTGTTTGATGTGAATCCTTTGACATGCATTTCATACATTCTTTCAACATTGAAAACGTTTCCTTGTTGTTTTAAAAAATATCAAGTTGGCTTAAATTGCCATGCATATGGTACAAGTCCTTGGGACTATGGAGGATGAATGATGATTAAGTTCTTTGAGGTTTTGCAAATTCAAGTTGTGTAGTTGACTCACTACCAACCTAAATTTAGTGGTTAGAATGTTTTCCAAAAAATTTATGTCCTACATAATTTTCCATATGTAGAAGCATATGAATAGTGGTGTGTAGAATGTCCTTGATATGGCATGAAAGCTTAGGTTCAAGGTTCTTGAATATCATTTCAACAAAGAAATTATGCAAAAATTGTCCTTGAAAGATGTTACAACAATCTGACCCTTATAGCCAGAAACAGCCACCTTGGAGATCAAATGCCACCTTGGAGAGAATTTAATTGCATAATTAAACTCTATTTCTCCTTAATCTTTCTGAGAAGCTTACATCCAAAAGCATCGTATAGTCAATGTCTCCAATTCATTCCAACCAGCAACCAGCCCAGCACCACGAGGTCTGAAACAGTATCCAAATGTCATATTTCTGCAAAAGAAGAAAAGTGAAAAGCCACTGCTCGAAACTTTTTGGGACAATTTGGTACTTCACTCAGCTTGTTGTGCAAGCTTCATTCATAGTTCGAGTTCACTTGGATTCTTGTGCAAGTTTCATAGTTTGAGTTCACTTGGCTTCTTGTGCAAGCTTCATAGTTGTTCTTCTTGGAAGGTGCTATGACACTGCCAACAAAAATTTCAACATCTTTGTACATCCCTCACCCACAAAAAGGTTAAAGCACAAATTCTTAAGGTCGTCCTTTGTAAAGGACATATTGAGAGTCTGTTTTCTGTGATCTAAAATAAACAGGCCACACTTGTGGTTTGTGTTCACTATGCAAAAGAGATGGCTGCAAAAAAGTCAAAACACAAATTCTTAAGGTCATGCTTTGTAAAGGACAGGTTGAGAGTGGCCACACTTGTGGTTTATGTCCACTATGCAAAAAAGACGCCCACAAAAAGTTAAAAGCACAAATTTTTAAGGTCGTTGTTTGTAAATGACATATTGAAAGTCTGTTTTCTTTCATCTAAAATGTACATGCCACACTTGTCGTATGTGTTTACTATGCCAAAAAGACAAGCAGACAAAGAAAACCTACAAAACTACCTTTGATGCTATTCTACACCCATATCTAGTGTCTGGAGATGGAGTTACCTGGAATGTAGGGAGTGGGGGACTGCCCATGCCACATACTGGATGGAGCACATGGCCAGTTCAAGAGTGCATTGTCAAAGATTTAATTAATTTTCAAAAATTCAATTCGACATATTTAAAACTATTTTTCTATTAATCAATGAAGGTTGAGAACCCAGATATGAATTAACAAATCGACATATGTGGACTACTAATTAATTGGAAAAATTGACATCAATTGCACTTTTGTGAAATGAAAAGAGATTGAGAAATCTATTTATGAACTAGTGAAAGAGTCATTATAGTTCTCATATTAAGCTGTTGACTTTCTCATGTGCACATACGAGCTAATCCTTTGCACATACTAGTCAATCCTCGGCTTTCTCATGTGCACATACTTGTCAATTGTTTGATTTCTTTCTGAAAGTAGTAAAGCAGACTATTTTTTGAAAAAAAAAAAAAGCACATGGAAAGGGGAAATTTTTATTTTTTTATAATGAACCTTTGACACAGTTTCGATATATATATATATATATATTTTAAAAACCCACAAATAATTTTATTAATGTTTGAAAAAGCCCATGTACTACCATATACAAAGATAGCTAGGTTAGATTACAACTGCCTATGCTTGGTCTGATTTTACTGGGCAGATCGGTATAATTGTTTTGACCCATGATAGTTGATTGGGCAGCCCCTGAATCAATTGGAACTTTTCATTGCCACCAAATTAATTGGTCATTTCAGCATTAAATTGTAAGGTGTAATTATGAAAGTTTCTGCTTGTAATTTTTTAGAAATTTTTTTATCACAAGAGGTTGACTGTTGAATTGTGTAGGGTAAAGCCCTTAGCCATGGGCTTTACCAGAATAAGGGCCCATACTAGGTGGAATGTGGGCCCTTAAACAACTCACATGACCCCTCAACTCACACAATATTCCTTTAAAGGCCTGCACTCCACCCTTATTCCAGTAAACCCCATGGTCGAGGGCTTTATTGAGCATAAAGACCTACTATTCTTTTTCCTCTTTAAATATAATGTTTGCAGATTCGTTTTTTTTGGGGGAGAAATAATCAGCAAATTTCAAAGAACTTTTTTGAATCTCTTTGCCTACATTTTCCACTATGCATTTTGGCTTTGGTAACAAATTTTGTTTGCATTTTTTAAACATTCACACAAGTTCTAAGGGTTTCAAGAACTTGTTGTCATTTAATGGAGGGATCCCTCTAAAAATGCTCACAACTGACATGATGTTAGAAAAATGAAAAAAAAAAAAAAAACCACTGGCAAAAGACCTACTCTGATTTTTCCCTAATTTGATCAAATGATGGCAAAAGGGTTTCTATGGTCATCCCACTATTTCTCAACCGACTAAGAAAAAACGCACACCTACCGATTGCAGGTGTAAAGAGTTAATGGGACCCAAGACCAAGTCAAAATATTTTTGCACTTTGTACAACCTGTTTTTGAGGTTAGGTGACTGATATTTGTGAGTCTGATGGGTGTCTTCAGATTGCGGGGTGGGGGCCCCCACCCATCAAAATATTGACAAGTAGGTAACTCCACTAATGGCTCAAGAGTGGGACTAATGGCTCAAGAGTTTACATTAACACCTGAACTATTTGAGGGGGAAATGTGAACTAGCACCCATGTTGATACCTTCAAATTCTGAGTGAGGCCTCCTAATGGCCATATTATGCCAAAAAAAAAGTTAAACTTTAACTCCGAGACTCTGATTTAGGTTAAGCATGACATATTTATAATATTTATAAATAATTTAAATGAAATTTGAAAGTTTTATCCTGCCACCAATGTGGGTGCTCACTTCTTGTTCACCTAATGCCTATTTGAGTCAGGATAGTACAAATGATGGGTGAGTGGGAGATCCCGGAAACTGACCCTTGTACAAATTGATTGGGTTGAGGTGCTAGAATCAACTTCATTTCAGTCAAAACATGTCCCATAAAAGTCAGTATTTCATAAGAGAAGGCTAGAGTAATCATTCACCGTGTTGAACCCTAAAGGTTCAATCTCCCCCAATCAGTGTTTTCATTAGGGGAGTATTTTCTCATTGCTGTGACCAAAAAAATGCCATGTGCCATTGTACTAAGGGTTTGTTCTGGAAAAAAAATTGTGTTGCAAAAGTTGCCATTTCTTGAGGAAAAAGTGTCTGAAATCACACCACATTTCGACACTGAGGTCCTCTATGGAATCTGGTGAAGTTTTACTTTCTTGCTTTACAGCATCTCCAGCAGTGCTCAATATATGACCATGCAAAAATATTTTTCATATTCAAGTTTAGTTATTTACCCTGGTACTGCCGCTCTAGGAGGGCCCTAGCTAGTAGCAACATGTGCACTTTTCTAGGCCCCAAGCAGCTTCACTGTGTTTTTGTGCAGATCTTCATCCAAAATGAACTGTAGGGGGGCGTTCTACTGCCCCGCTTGGGCATGCTCTAACCTCTACCCTGATTTGGCTCATTACTCTTGTGGATCAGCCCTGTTTCTTCGTTTTTCAGAAAGTGCCCATATCGGTAGAGTAGTGTTGAACTGTAGAGTCCAAGTGGCTATATCTTTACATTAGCTGTGAAATTAACTGGCTATCATTTGTTGCACAATGTAGGACAGTGGCGATGGTTTTGGTGTTGCAGTGAAATTTAGTGGCAATAAGATGCAAATAGAAATATGCCATTGTTGGCTACAACTCCAATTTGGAAGTAGACATTAAGCTACTAGAAACTTTGGGAAGGTGCTCTTTATGGTTAGAGTGCCTTGTGAATGTGAAGCAAACTGCCTATCAATACAAAAAAAAATTCAAGAAAATTCTGTTCAAGAGATTCATTGGAAATCCATATTTGTAAAACTAAAATGTTACAATTTCGTTAGGCTTACTAAGATGATGGAAACAAGGGAGCTGCAAATAGTAGAAAAAATATCATCTAACTTCTGATATTGCAAGAAATTAACCAAATATGAAGGAGCTAGCAACTAGGCAGCCTCAAGAAATTCAAAGAGCATGTTTACATAAGTATCATCTACACAATACCACCATAGCGATTTGCTATTCCAATCCAAGCATCAAATGCAACAACATATGAAAAGTCTCTAAAGTATAGAGTTCCTAGCTATACATGCCAACCTCTAGAGGTAAGAGCGAATCTAAAGTAGCTCGCAACTTGTTTTTCAAAAATGCTAAAGATGAGAAACAATCCTCATCCTCTACATTGCCTAGAACATGAACAATGGCCATCTCTACACACTTAAGATATTCAAGGAAGGAATATGTCAAAACCTAGGATGCATTGATGGTCCTCCAAATGCGAGTTAATGGATTGAGGTCAAATGGTGGTTCCATGGCAACCTTGGAATTGCTTTTTGTATAGAGCTTGAACATACCTTATTCAACATCTAGCTACCAACAGTAAGCAAAGGAGGAACTATAGATCTTGATTCACTACTACCCATGATCTTGGGTTTGCAATACCACGCCTTCAGCACCTCCAAGTATTTCACAAAGATGGTGTAGACACATCACAAATGCACAAACACAAATGCATAAACTATGCAATACACATCAACACAAGCAAGACACTACACAAAGCACAACAAACTATAAATAATTTAGAACCTTATATGCATTCAATATTTAAACCCAAAGAGATGGAGATGAAAACATACATGATTCAATTTGAAAGCAATGTCGATCCTCCAAAACTTAAATAAAAAAACTAACCTCACTTTGGAAGAAGCACTATTCATTGTGTGTCAGTGTTCCACCAATGTTCAACAACCAAACTTCAAAGCACCCCCACATTGCACACTGCACATGAAAGCCACTAAATGTTATAATATACACATCTTTCCTTACTTTAATGATTCTTTAGTAAGTATTGGAAGTAAGTGAGCAACCATTACTAATGAACAAGTTCACAACACCAAAGCTATGGGGACAAAGGTTACATGTTTTAGCAAACTTCTTAACAACATTAAACCCTAAACCATAGAACATGTTGGCTACACTAATGATCACAACAAGTGTAAGATGGTTACATCTAATGATGATGATAGGGCAAGTATGGTTACATTTAATGGTGATGATGGGGCCATATGGCGATTAGCAACAACACATGATAAAACTTAAATGGTGATAGGGTTAGTTGCTACCAAAACAATTTAGCTCTATTGGTGGAAAAATAATGTTTCAATTTGACTTTTTTTTTTTTTTTTTGCATGTACTTATCCCCAAAAAAATACTTTTCGTGTAATTTGGCTATTTTTTGCTAGAAAAAGGGTTGTTGTGGATGGTACCAATCCACCTACATGAAAAAAAAAACCTACCCCCAAGTTCCAAAAGTAAGCTTAAGTGAGAATGTTCACAACTCCTTTTAATGTAATAATAGTTTCAAGATCAACATTAAGATGTAGCTTCAAACCTTTAAGAAATTAACCAAAAAACAAAACTAATTCACACATGAAAATTATGTTTCAAGTTGTTTCAATTCATAAAAAATGTAAACCAAATTTGGACTACAACCAATGGAAATATTTTTCAATAATAATTACAAACAACACATATTCTTATAATAATATATTTGTGACTCATATTAAATAGTTGTTGCAGACATGTTGGGAGCACATTGGGAACATGATGAAAATATAATGAAAATTTCATAGGAACATTTTGAGAACAAAAGAAATAAAAAACACCCACCCTCCCCCAAAAGATAAAAACTTGGCCCTTTGCATGCATGCTACCTCAAGTCATTGGTAACAACCATTTTTTGTCTATCTTTCCTTGCCATTTTGGGCCTAGGCTAAATGGTAGGGGCATGAACTATAGGTGTATATTCTCATACAAAAGGAAGTCAAAAAGATAAGTATGATCCATTTCCAAGTGACATTTGATGGGTCTTAGGTGAACCAACACCCACATTGGTAACATGGTAAAAACCTCAAAATCCTTATTTATTTATTTATATTAATTAAAAATGTTGCACACTTAGATTAAATCTTGATGTTTTTGAGTCCAAATTTAACATTTGTCAAGTTTAATATGGACATTAATAAGCCTAAAAAAAACTTGAAGGTATTAATGTCAGTGCTAGTTCACCTTGACCTTGTAGGAATAAATGTTTTGTGAATCACATTTGAAAAATAATAATGCAAGTTCATTTCAACAATGACAATGGAAACGTAACTTAATGTCACTAACTTGTTAATTATGTAATTACTTAGGGGTTAACTTTGGTAACTTATTAGGTGGTGTGGTTTTCAATTTAATAATGGTTTGGCGAGTCATCATTAATTAGTCATAATTTCAATTAATGTGCATGACTTGAACATGATAATTGCATAAATTAATGTGTATGATTCAAATATGTTGATTCATGAAATAAAAATTTGTACAAATTAATGCGCATGTTGAATCACATGGTGAGCCATGTGATATACAAGACTTTAAGAAATTTTGTGTTTAATTTCATCTTAGTTGGTATATAAGTGGGTGTTTGGGACCTTTGGAAACACCTTCATGTGATGAAAAGAACTTGTTGTATGAATGGAAAGTTTCATGGAATAGACTTGTGAATGGGATTGAAAAATTAATCTTTAAGAGTTTTGGCATAGTTTGTGAATGTGTGAAATTTATGGTAGGAAAATGGTGTGTCATAATATACTTATATATAGAAAATAGATAGGTAAGTGGATATTTGTGCAAACAAGAATATAGATTTACATAGTTATGTAATAATAATACATAATTTTGGTTTTATACCCATTTGTGGTCTATAAAAATACATGCACATTTTATTCATGCAATGATTATGAAACCTTTAGCCTTCCAATGAAAAATGAGCAAAATGACAAATTTACATGGATGATTTTAGTAGATGTTAATGATCTAGATTATCATTATCATCATATAATGGTTACCATGGCATGAAAAGTAAACACATGATAAGATTGTAGACTTGACAATCCAAAATCATAGTAAGAGAAGGGTTGTTGGCTAAAACAAAGAAAAATACTTGAGAACAAAAATTCTAAAAGGCTACCAAATGGACGGCAACCTACCTTCCAAACAAATAGTTAAGAAAAAATAAAAAACAAGCAAATAAGAATTTCTAGCATGTTTAAGGAAGGCAAGAAAGTAGCTACCTTCCAACCTACCCTTTAAGCTTGCAATAAACTACTCTAGAAAACTAGTGACCTTGTAGTTATTGCCATTGTTCTCCATCTTTGTTTTCCTTTTATTTTTAAAAAATATATCGTCCACTATTATTGCCTTACTTTTAATGTTACAACTATTTTCCAATGACGTTTAAATTTGTAGACAAAGAAAATGAACAAAATATTATAAAGTTAATATATTTTACATCAAACACATTTACATCCCATTGTTTGCACTCAATAGTAAAAACAAAGTGGACTTTGAAGGTGACCACCATTTATAGACCAAAACCATTTTATAAGAAAAAACCTTTTTCATCTTTCATACCCAAATACAAAAACATATTCCCTAGGCCTTTTCTTCCATCTTTACTAGAACATACACAAGGAATGAATTTCTCCTTCCATCACACATCTCCAACCTTTTACAAACTTCAAGAATACAACGAAAGAATGAGAGAATCCCCATGGCATTCATAAGTTACAAAAAAAACTTCATCCTTTGTTAATTTTTTTTCATCTTATCCAAATCTCCTTTACTAATCCCTAGGTAATTGACCAGTTCATGTCAACCACCTTATCCTTAAGGATTAACTACCCATGTAGCTTAATCTCCTAATAAATAGGCAACAATAGGCGGATACCTACACCTAATAATTAGGAAATTACTAGTATGGCCAATAGGCTAATTGGATTTACATACTTTTTTATGTTAGAACTCCATTTAAAAATTAAATTTTGATCATTTTTCCTCGAAGGTAATTTTGTGACCATCAAATAACAATGTATTTTGACAATATTTTCATTTTTCCTTATCTATTTTCCTTAATATTTTTAGCACCCGTATTTCTATCATAGAAATTTGGTTGTTCTTTTAGGCACCAAAAAGGTGTTGATGTTGACCCATATTTTCATATCAATTTCACAATCCTTAATTTGAAAGTTTTCCTTCCTTTGGAAGACCTTCAAGAAGATCAAGGTTACCTATTTCATGAAGCAAAAAGAACCTTAGAAGGTGGTAACACCGACTTTGGTCACGATCCCACGTTAACATCATGCCATATGACAATAAATGAATTAAAAATAAATTGTGTACATAAATGTTTGAGAGCAAGTTTATATTAAAAGTGCAAATATATTTTAAAAACCATTCAAATTATTACCAAACTTGAGGTATTCAATCATATATTACATATGATTTCATTGTCCCATTTCAATTTTATATGGCTATTTCCACTCATGTGATTTCATGAAAAACATTTGGATGAAGTTTTTCATTTAAACAAGCGTAAATGTGTGAATACATAAAAGTTTATTAAAAAAACATTATCATTTGAAAGGTAGCAAGAATTGTGTTGGAGGTTTTGTGTCAAAATCCATTTTATGTGTTTTTCAAAACACCAAATGAAGTGAAAAAAAATATGCCCCCAAAATAATACAAAATGTACCTAAAAAAACATTTTCTTGTTTGAAATATACCATTGTAACGTGCTTCCACTCACCGTAGAAAAAGAAAAAAAATTATATCAATTAATCATGCTTTGAATTTTAAAGCTATTCAAATGAAAAAATCAATGAATGCAAAAATTAGCCCAAGAATTAAAACCTAATTAACTAACCAAATTGTAAAAAGAAATTCCTAATGGTAGATGGCATAAAAATTAATAGTTATACAAACACATTAAATGAAAAAAAAAAAAGAAAAAAATATGGACAGGTAAATAGGTAGGTAAGTGGGTAGGTAGGTAAGTGAGAGGGTAGTATGGAGGTCAAGGTTACCAAAAAAAACCATCCAAGAAAAAACATCAAAAGGTCAGCAGGCCAAAATGGTTGAATGTGGTACAATTTTAGTTAACGCAAGGTCAGAAGCCGGATGAAAAAACATAACCCATCCGATGGACAGAATGGCCAATTGGTGCAATGGTGGGTGCTGGTTCACTCTGGCCCCACACTCCCGGTTTTTCCACATTGGTGGCCCTGGGGATCATTTGCTAGTTCCTTTTATCTTGGACTCATTCGGTAGCCCTTGTTCACTCTGGCCCCCACACTCCCAGCTCCCCCACATTTGTAGCCATGGGCATCTATTAGCCATTCTCCTAAAGACTTGCACTGATTTTTTTGTAGTGTAATTGGAGGGCACCACCATACCCAACACAAATTACTGGTGCTTTATATTGGGAACTTGTTCTATACATGTTCCCAAAAAACAAAGTTGGTATTTAACTCTACACATAATGCCTGGAAAAAAAGATGACTGCTTCTGATTGGTCAGCCATAATGATTGATTCCATGTCATTGAAATAGTTTCTGACCTTATATTGTCTAATTTTTTTAGGTTATGGGTGGGGCTGGGTAAACAATTAACACTCTACAAGTTAGATGAGAAAAACAGCAGATCATGGCCAAATAAGGGGTGTGAGTGGATGTGCTCTTATATTCCATGTGTGGTAAGGCTTGAGATGGAGGGCATTACTAGAAAAAGGGGGCCATGCAAGGCAATAGGCAAGCACTGAGTATCATTCTCATGTGAATCTGCTTTTGATAAGCCCTCAACTGAGAGCCTTACTCTCACATAAAGATATGCTGAAACTTGTCAAAAGCAAGATACATCCTAAAACCGAAAGGTTTCTTGGAAAAATGGGAAAAACCTTCACAAAAGAGAGAATGCCATTCAAGAAATTCGGAAGTCAAATTTCAATATTTCAAACCTGGGGCTAATTACAATAAAACTTTTTTTTGGAAATAATTTAAATGGATTTTGGGAAATTTTTTTATTATCATGGTACCGTTTGTTTGTGGGTGCTAGTTCACCAAACACACAGACTTGCACAAAATTCCAAAATTAAAGATCTTTCGCAATCCTACTACAGGAAATCAGGGTCTTTGAGCTCAAATCTAACATTTTTTGGGTGTAATATGCCCACTACGAGGCCTCACAGAAGAAGGTGAAGCCACCAACGTGCGTGCTCGTTGAAACTGGCCTCAATCAGGAACCGGGTCAGTAGCCTAGTTGACAGTTAGCACTCTTTTTCTGACTTTTCTCATGAATCCACAACCAGCGTCAGCCCCTGCAGACCGTCGGTACGTGACAGACAGTGGCTTCTCTCGCAAGCCAAAGAAAAAAAAAAAAAAACTGTACACACACTTTTTGGGCCACCAGGGTTTTTTGTTTCAAATTCCTCACGTAGGTGTACTGGCGAGGATCCTCAGCATTAATTATCAATAAATGGCGACTGTCCTGGTAGACTAGATGGATTCGCCAGCTTTTTTTTTTTTTTTTTTTTGGGTCAGCAGGTGACGAAAATTCGCCACAAAGAAAAAACTCTGACACCCACCAACGCACCATGAAGGATGAATGGTAAGTGATTATAAAACAGTTTTCTGTTAGCTTCAGTTCCCTACCTAAACCATGGTGATTACCTCAGTTGGTTTTTTGTTTTTACTACCTACCTACCTACTAACAAGCCACAAAGCAGGTTGTTAGTAGGTAGGTAGTAAAAAAAGCCTTCACTTTTTATAAACCATCTACATATCTACTAGGCACCTATTTTCCTACTTATTTACATATACATGAGACCTATTTCCTATAGAATTGGTTACCAAGGTGAAACCAAATATTAATTCAGTTGAGCTTCATCCACAACTAAGTAATAACTCAGTTGAGGTTCATCCACAACTAAGTAATAACAGGCATCCAGTGGATGATGAAGCGTTGGTGGGTGTTGGTTCACTGGTGGCCCACTTTTTTCACTTTGGTGGGTGAATTCATTTATTAGCGAGTAGGTGTTGACGAATGTTTTCAGTAGTTGTCGCCATTTGCTCTCTCTCTCTCTCTCTATCTCAGTCTCTCTCCTCCGCTCTGCCGCAATTCAGGTCTGTGGTGAGAAAATTTATTTTGATTTTTTGATTTTGGGTGGTGGGGGGTTGTAGCTGTGGTGCAATTGAGCTCTACCCAGCAGAGGAGGAGAAGGAAGAAGAAGAGGAAGAGTAGGAAATCGAAACGGATCATTTTTTTTTAGTAAAGAATTTATGTCGTGTATATAAATATGTCGGTGTGCATCGGTAAAAAAATTGTTGTTCTGCGAAGTCTGATAGATATAAAACGCTCATACCTAGTTTGCAGCTACCGTGAAGTCTGAAGAGAGAAATTGGGCAAGCTTAATTCGGTGGCACCTTGATTGCAGCGGCACAATTTGCACAATTGGGTTCTTGCAGAGGCTCTCCCAACAGCTGCTTTTCAACAAAAACATTTGCAACTTGGATACATAATTACATAATAGAGATCTAATCTAAGGTACAGACAATACTTTGAAGATTCATGGTGGGAATCTGCATTTTTCACGTCCAATTTATTGTCGGGTAGCGGTTTTTTTGTTGCTGTTGTTGTTTACAATTTGCTTCCATGAGATTCTCTGCACATGAAAGCTATCAAATTGGCGCTTGGTTAAGCTGTTGATAAGCTTCCCTAAAGTACTAACGCAAGCTTGATTGACCTTAATCCGGTAGGAGATTATTACATTAGGAGTGGGGGGCGGGGCTGGGAATTCAGTTGCAGAATGCATTAATTACACACACGATATTTCTATGGATTTCTTTTTTCGAATCCCCGAGTTGTTGATGATTCTTGACAGCGCGCGTTTAATGTTTGTAGCGCAGACGTTGAGGGGGGAGTGAGTAGAGGGGGAGAGCCATACAACAATGGAAGGTATGATGATCACACATTTGCAGTTTGGTTTTTCCTTGATCAGTCCGCCATTGCTGTTCATGATTGTTGGATCCTTGCTGGAGTAGCGGAACAAAATTCTGTCAATTCTGTTTGAAATTTTACTCAATAGAAGTCGGGAACTTTTCTTCATAAGCGAGAATTATCCAGTCTGAAGCTTAAGAAATCGTTCTTCTTTCCTCATAAGACTTTTACTCTTGTTGTTGTTGTTGTTGTTGAGAGAGATTCAGATGTGATCAGCAATTTTTTGTTTTCTGGAAAGAGCTTGACTTTCTGGTACTTTTCTTCCGTTTGCAGCTGGGGTTCACGACTGGCAGCTGCAGGACCAGCAGGAATTTCAATCTACAATTAACAATTGCACCACCATGCTCAGAATTTGCTGCAGCGATGTTCCAAATTCTGGGAGATGGATGGAAGATCTTTGGGCATGGGTTTTAGTTCCTTGCTTGCAGCATTACCTCATTTCCATCATCTCCCTTCTCCTCTGTTTAGTTCTTCTGTCAGTCACTCTCTTGAAGCTCCTGAAGTACTCAAGAGGAGCAGCAACAACAACTCAGAGACTGATGAAGAATGGTGCACTCAACAATTTCACTCTAGTGATAACCTCTGTGCTGGGCTTCAGCTGGTTGGCTGTCTGTGGTTGGCGTTTCTGGTCCGGATTTCACAGCAATTGGTCAACTGTAGCCTTTGATGAATTCTTCTTTGCTATGGCAGAGGCACTTATCTACTTGGCCTTCGCTTCCAAGCTTTGGCTTGATAAGCAGGAAGCTGGAAACTCTTTCATTACTCCTGAGCTTCAGGTCTGTTGGATCATAAATTTCCTAACATTCTCTGCATTTGAGGGATATGCAATTGTAGTGAAGTTTATTGCACATAAGGAATCTAGATACCCAGAGCTGACAGCAATCTATCTAACACTCCTGACGTGGCTTGTGAGTTTATATCTTGTGATCATGGCAATTGTCGGGAAGAGATTATGTCTTTCAGTAGTTGTAGATCAACATCATCATGATTCAACCCTCACAGAGCCATTCTTGAGGAATCAGAGCTATAAGCCAGAGATGAATGGGGTGAAATTAGGATCACTAGAGGTGACAGGGTACTGGAAAGCTCCGCTTCTGAGTAAGGCCACCTTTCTGTGGCTGGATCCTCTCTTGTCATTAGGTTACAAAAGGGCTCTCCTAGCTGGGGATGTGCCAACTCTGAGTCCTGAAGACTCTGCAGATGTTGTATGTCAAAGGCTTCAATCTAACTGGGATTTTCAGCATCAAGGAGCTGCTGCAAAATCGCTGGCTTGGGGACTTATCAGGACATTCTGGCCTCTTTTTGTCATCAATGGCTTCCTTGCCTTCATGAAGCTGTGTGTGATGTACATTGGACCTCTTCTTATACAACAGTTCATCAATTTCTTTGACAATCCTGTGAGAGTTCAGTCTCATGGTGTGATGCTTGTATTGGTCTTGCTTCTTGCGAAATGCATGGAGGTTCTTATTGACCATCAGTACAGCTTCCTCTCACAGAGACTTGGATTAAGTGTTCGATCAGCTCTTGTTGCAGCTGTGTATCAAAAGGGTCTTCGCCTTTCAAGCTCTGCTCGTCAAACTGAGAGTGTGGGGAAAATTGTGAACTACATGTCAACTGACATTCCAGAGATTTGTGACGCAGTTATTGAGGTACATTCTGCACAAAGTTCCCTTCAAACTCATGAATTTATTCCCAGGTTGTTTTTCTCAATTTTATGTGAAGTTGATGCAGAATTTGAGAATCTGGAAAACCTATCTAGTGCAAGTCACTCCTGAAGACACAAAACTGTTTTCTGGTTTCTGCAGGTTCATGACCTGTGGGCCGTCCCACTTCAGATCATTATTGCACTTATTATTCTCTACAGCGTTGTTGGTCTTGCAACTGTGACAGGTTTCATCATTATGCTACTTGTCATGCTCATGTGCTTGCTTATTTCAAAAAAGCAGCGAAGTTTCATGGCTGAGGTTATGGTATGCAAAGATTCACGAATCAAGAGAACAAATGAGGCTGTTACCAACATGAAAATTCTCAAGCTGCAGGCTTGGCAAGATTGGTTTCTTAAGCAGGTTGGTGCAGTTACCAATTGTTTGTATTTTTCTTGCTAAATTTTCACAACAAGATATATGATGAATTGCTGCTGCTTGAAACAAAGCTGTACTCATGTGTGCAGTTCGTGCATGCAACAGGTGATTGATGCCCGAATAAAGGAGAAGTCATGGATAAGAAAGTTTTTGTCAATAGCGGCTTTCTCCATCTTCTTATTATGGCTCTCTCCTCTAGTGGTTTCAGTCCTTACATTCGGATCCTGCTTGCTGCTGAACATCAACCTCACAGCAGGACGAGTATTCACAGCAATTGCAACTTTCCGTATTCTGCAAGTGCCACTGCGGCAGTTTCCTCAGAACATGACACAGGTTGCACAGGCTCTTGTTGCACTTAAGCGATTGATCACATTTTTCCAAAGTGGTGAAGTGGATCTGATGGCTGTTGAAAGGATTGAAGGAGGCGCAGCTGATTTTGCAGTTGCAGTGCATGTAAGCTTTAAACATCTTCTTGTAACCTTTTCCTTCCATGGTTTCTGACTAGGGATTAATGAGCTTGACACATAGGAGGGAAACTAGTAGTAATCTGAATGATCAACCCAATGCTGTGGTTTTCATACAGGGAGGATCTTTCAAGTGGGGTCCTGAGGCAGAAAACCCAATTCTCAGAAACATAAATGTGGAGATCAAAACTGGCACATTAGTGGCCATTGTCGGGACAGTTGGAGCAGGAAAGTCTGCTCTTTTGGAATGCATTCTAGGAGAAATGGAGAAAGTCAGTGGTCAGGTGTGTTGCTTGAGGATGTCATGATGATCTCAGAGTTTTCATCTCCTTCTCAATTCTTTGTGCTTGCATCACTACTTCAATCAGCTTCATTTCATAGTTTTAGTCTGCAACTTACTTCCCTGGAAATACTGCTTTTTTGAGGTGGAATTTCCATGTTTTTGGCCAGGTACAAGTTTGTGGGCGAGTGGCATATGTGGCTCAATCAGCTTGGATTCAGAATGGGACGATCCAAGACAACATCATATTTGGGAAGCAAATGGAAGAAGTTCTGTACCATGACACACTGCATGTGTGTGCTTTACAAAATGACCTCAGCCAGTTGCCACATGGTGATCAAACAGAGATTGGTGAGCGTGGAATCAATCTAAGTGGAGGTCAGAAGCAACGAGTGCAGCTGGCTAGAGCTGTATACCAAGAAGCAGATATCTACTTGCTGGATGATGTCTTTAGTGCTGTGGATGCTCACACAGGAACCCAGCTTTTCAATGTACATGTTTGATCCAAAGTTCTCTTCTCCCTTGCTGCTTTTCTTGTAGAAAATTTAACATTCCGTGATATTATTCTCAGAGGAGCTTTGCACAGATTGTACACTGAAATCTCTTGAATTGTAAGCTGTTTTGAAGTCTTGGGAGATTGTCAATTGGTTTGCAGCTATTTCCATAATCTCCATTCTACCAGTCGCAATAATGACGACGTGGATTGAAATTTCTTGCAGGAATGTGTGAGAGGGACTTTGGCCAGCAAAACTGTGGTGTTGGTGACACATCAAGTTGAATTCCTTCACAGTGCTGATCTTATACTGGTGATGCGTGATGGAGAAATTGTACAGTCAGGCAACTATGATGAGCTGGTGAAGCTTGGTCTTGACTTTGGTGCCCTGGTAGATGCCCACAACCAAACACTACAGATGGCTGAAGCTCAAGGGTTGGAAGATGAAGAAGAAATCATCAATGACTCCAACCAGTTACTACATTCAGCATCAATTGGGGGTTCATTTGATGCATTTCCTCCTGGTGCTGTGCAACGTACCTTCAGCGTAGGATCTGAAGGACAGTCCAATTCTGAAGATGGCCGGATGTCAAAACAAACGTCTCATCGCCAAACATCAATGGAAAGAAGCAGCTCACAAGCAACCTCAGAGCCCAATGCAGTGAAAACCTCAGGTTGGTAGCTGTGGTTCTTTCCATTGTATAGAGTTGGACATTGTGGTTGAGTGGGGTGTAAGCTTCCACTCTGAGATGATGGTAAAAATTGATTAATTTTTTAAATTTATTAGCTAGTATTTAATGTGAATGAATAAAATTAATAATAAATAGTTGCTTTTACAGGTTCAGCCAACATTATTGATGATGAAGAGCGTGCAATTGGACAAGTCGACTGGAGAATCTATTGGGCATATTGCACTAAGGTGCTTGGAGGCAGTCATGTGATTGCTCTCATCATAATCCAGACCTGTTGGCAGGGCCTACAAATTGCTTCAGATTTTTGGTTAGCACAATCAACATCAACACAAGAATCATTCGTGCCCAGCAGGTTCATCTCTGTGTATGCAGAGCTTGCAATGGGGAGTGGTGCATTTGTACTCATGCGTTCTCTTCTTGTTGCTTTTGTTGGACTCAAAACTGCACAACACTTTTTCCTGGACATGATTCGAAGTGTGTTTCGAGCACCCATGTCATTCTTTGATGCTACTCCTACTGGAAGAATCTTGAGTCGGGTAAGGATCCTGCCAGCAACTTCAGTCTACATTTCCTGTATCAAGATTGCTTGATAGTTTTCTCATTGCAGAAGAGAGTGTCTCTCCATGAGAACATAACTTCATGTTGGTGGTGGGTTGTTGTGGGTTGCAGTCAACAAAGGACCAACTGAGACTGGACATATGGATTCCCCTCATGTTTGGATCATTTTTGGCAAATATTTTCCAGCTCTTTGGAATTTTATATGTCACTATTCACATCACCTGGCAGATTATTTTCATCATTGCTCCTCTATTCATTGTGTTCATGCACTATCAGGTAGATGCTTTCTATAACCCCCATTTTGCATTATTTTTATCAAACTGAACCAAAATATCATCAGCTGAAATTCCTCTTTTTAGAACTCTACTTTTGGTGTCTTTGATCAGAAATGAATGATGCACTTGTTGACTAATCAAAGAAATTGTTTTTTTCCTGAGCAGAGGTACTACATTGCAACTTCACGTGAGCTGAGAAGGTTGGAATCTATAAGTGAAGCTCCACTCATTAATCATTTCTCAGAAACAATTGTTGGCCTTGTGACAATTCGAGCCTTTGGTCACCAAGCAAGGTTTGGGAAAACAAATACAAACCGCACCAACACACTCATCAGCATGTGCTTCCATAATAATGCTTCTGGTGATTGGTTAGGCTTTCGCCTTGAGAACATTGGCACTGCAATCCTGTGCTCATCTACAATGTTGCTTGTTCTGCTCCCTAGCAGCTTCATACGACCAGGTTAGAACTTCTTCCACTGCACAATTTCTAGATGCTCATTAGCATTCATCTTAAGGGGTTTCTGGAGATTGGATCCCCGATCTTCAGAAGAATTGTCACCAGCACCATTCTGCTCACCATGAGTGCAAAGGGGAAGCATGATGATTCTTCTCTTAATGCTCTCTCTCTCTCTCTCTGTGTTCTTTCATGGAGTGGAACTCTTCCAATTCATAAGATGGTATGCTATTCTGCCTCATGTTGAATCTATATTCTTCTTGAGAAAAGGGATAGTGCATGTGATTGAATGTGGCAGAGTTGGTTGGGCTGTCGCTCTCGTATGGTTTGGCCCTCAATGCCGGCATCTACTATGTGGTTTGGTTATTTGCACAAATGGAGCAAGACATGGTTTCAGTGGAGAGAGTCCAGCAATATACTGACCTACCCAGTGAGGCTCCCCTTGTTATTGAAGACAAGAAGCCTAGCCAAGGCTGGCCACAGCAAGGTGGCATCTCTGTTCAAGGCTTGCAGGTTGTGTGCTCAATTTACCTTCCTCTCATCATCAATTATTAATGAGCACTTTTCAATCTAGACTCTTTCTCGTGTGCTAACTGATTTTTTGTTTGGTCATTGTGTCTGCAATTCCAGCTGAGGTACCGTGCAGACTCACCTCTGGTGCTCAAGGGCTTGACATTCACAGTCAGAGGAGGGGAGAAGCTGGGAGTGGTTGGACGTACTGGAAGTGGAAAGACATCTCTCATTCAAGCACTTTTCAGGATAGTTGAACCAACTCATGGCCGTATCCTCATTGACGGCATCAACATAACAACAATTGGCTTGCATGATCTGCGTTCCAAACTCAGCATCATTCCTCAGGAGCCCACTCTTTTTGATGGTACTGTGAGGTCTAACCTTGACCCACTGGGGGAGCACGATGATGCAACTATATGGGAGGTACTTTTCCATCTTCATATGTGATGTTGTTCTTGAGGATTGACTGCTTCTTTCTGCTAATCTACTCAATTTCCCTCTGCTTGTGCATAAGTCCCTTATTCAGAGTATTGTTGGAGCTTCAGTTTCAGCAACTCTTAATTTATTGCAGCTTGATGATGCTTGTAATAATCTGTTGTCTGTGCAGGCACTGGAGAAATGCCAACTTGCTACAGCCATCAAACTGAAAGATGAGAAACTTGATGCTCCAGGTACACAGACAATCGCTTGAAGAGAAATTATACTATATTTATTTCAGGTTCTGTCGTTGTGACACAAACAGCAGCTTTAGGAGCATCATTCTCTTTGTTTTGATCTTGACAAGGGTGGTGTGTTGGAGTTGTCAAACAGTGGCAGAGAATGGGGACAACTGGAGTATGGGCCAACGACAGCTCTTCTGCTTGGGTCGTGTGCTTCTGAAAAGTAGCCGCATCTTGGTACTTGATGAAGCAACAGCATCGATCGACACACAAACTGATGTCATACTGCAAAGAATAATCAAGACCGAGTTCAGCAATTGCACAATCATAAGCATTGCTCATAGAATTCCTAGTGTGATGGATAGTGACAAAGTCCTTGTCCTGGATGCTGGTAAGTTTTATACACCCTCACTAAGGAGAAGAGAAAGAGGAGATTGAATTAAAAGGAACAAGGAACAAAGCCATTATGTACAACAACACAACCCAAAATGTCTGAAGGAATTGAAAGATGTTCTGAGTTTTGTCTGAAGCCAGATCTAGTGAAAACATGTTTTTCTGATAGATTAAAGCCTGCTTGCTGTCTCCAGGCACAGTGAAGGAGTTTGGCACGCCATCAAACCTACTTGAGAATCCTGTGTCTTTATTCTCATTACTTGTTCAAGAGTACTGGAGTCGATCCAACAACACCGCTCCACTTTGAACTAGGTCTGGAAAATTTCCAGTCTTTCTGCTTACTTGCTGAATCGAGGTTCATCCTTTTCACCCAAAGAAGACACACTGTAAACAGTGTCATTCAACGATTACCCAATACTACATTTTTGTTAGGTAGTCAGTTCTCAAATTCTTGAAGCTGTTCACCAACTCAAAACCTTTAAGAACTATGACAATAACATCAAAATTCTGATTTAATGATTGTAACACATAACAGTTTCATTTTCCTTTGAGATTGGTAAAATATTGCAATGTCACAAAATGGAGATATGATCTTTTGACAGATGCAAATGTTTTGAGATTGATTGGAATCTTGCACAACACCAAAGTCAAAGCTGAAAGATCTCCCTCCAACTGTCTGGAATCTCTCACATCTGTCACCACCAAGATTTTGAGATTGATTGGAATCTTGCACAACACTGAAGTAAGAGCTGAAAAATCTCCCTCCAATTGGCTAGAATTGCTGACATCTGTCACCACCAAGATTTTGATATTGATTGGAATCTTGCACAACACTGAAGTAAGAGCTGAAAGATCTCTCTCCAACTGTTAGGAATCTCAAATCTGTCACCACCATCATGAGAAGTAAAAGCCAAAATGGAGTTGAAAAATATTATTCTAAAGCAACCTGAGATCAACCAATCTGAGATGACCCAAAACCAATCTTTGCTGCAAAGAGGCAGAGTGCAAAATCTGAAAGCAATCACCAATACTCAACAGAGCATTGCATGAATTCTTGCTGTCAAAGTGCAGTTCAAAGAATCTAAGAGCATCAGCCAATAATCAACTGAGGTATATTGCACCATCTTTGCTGCAACCATGCAGCAGTGCAGAATCTGAAAGTATCACCCAGTACTCAACAGAGTAGCATTGCACCAATCTTTGCTGCAAAGATACAGCAGCTTGGCAGGGAATCTGAAAGCATCGCCCAGTACTCAACAGAATAGTATTGCACCAATCTTTGCTGGAAAGATGCAGCAGCAGCTTGCACAATCTGAAAGCATCAATCAGTGGGAACAGTGTGAATATTGCAGCAATCTTTGCTTCAAATAAGCAGCTGCTTGCAAAATGGGAATACATCACCCAGGAACGAACAGAGTAGAATTGCGCCTTTTTCTTTGCTACAAACATGCACCAATCTCTGCTGTGCAGCAGCTTGCAGAATCAGGAAGCATGGTACAGTACTGAGCAGAGTAAAAGGGATCAAGTGTGCATCCCATTGATGGATGCGTACACTGTTTGTTTGCATTTTATGACGAACGATCAATAGATCGATGATGATTTCCATTAAGAAATTTGGGGAATTTTCGCAACCCAGCGAGAAATAAAAGGGCAGGTGCGAAAGGTACAAAGGGATTCTTTTGGAAAAAAATGGGCCCAAGTCGCCACATTATGAGGGCAAAAGAAAAATCTAAAGTCGCCATATTTAGAGATTCCAGTTTGCAACAAGGCGCAAGATTATCAGAGGAATCCAAAAAGGCAAATTTGGCTAAGTCGTCTTGTGCATGATCGCCAACCCACCCACTTCACAAATTTGGAAAAAAAGAAAAGCCACCGGATGATGATGATCATGGATGGATAGCAAGATCCAGCCGGCAACGCGATTTTTGTCACTGCTGACTTTGAAAACCGTGTGTTGGAATTTTGTGATCGAGCGTGGAATATGTCTTCTACTAATAATAAGTTACCGATAAAGAAAAGTTGTGCAAGCATCTTAGAGTGTGCACTGTTGCCGCTTGCCCTGCAGGAGGAAGAAGCCCAGTATCGGTCTTTTATGTCCACTTTCCAACTTTCCGTCGTCGATGAAGAGCAGCAGCAGATGAATCTTCTTCTGCCGGATAGAGAGATCGATAGAGATATACATGCGGCGGACTCTTTTGTGCCCATAAACGAATGAACGCTTATCGCAAATTCATGAGTGTCTGTGGTCTTTCCTCGCCACGTAAGTGATGCGTACCATACAGGAAGAGCAAGAGTTTGCGGACGAAGGAGGGTAAGTAAAAAGCTCAAAACCACCACCCACATACACCCCACAAGCACAAATGTTCTCGAGTCATGTCCGAAAGGGGAGAGAGAGATACACATACACACAAGAGACCAAAGAGACACTCCTTTCTTCGAACAACATTGTAAGCTGTTCAGTTGCAAGAAAACATTGCAAGAAATGGATGATGAGGAAGTATTATACCAATGTTTGGTCTGAGAGGTGGGGAAGCGGAGGCAGTGGTGTATAACAACATCTGGGGTTGCTTGCAGGCAGTCCGAAGTTGGGTCTGCGAGTGCGACGAGGTCAGAGATTGAGTTGGCAGAGTGTCGCACAGAAGCTCCATTGATAGGAACCTTAACAAAACCGCCTTCATGGAGTGCTAGAGGTTAGGGATCCATCTCAATCTGGAAGAAAGATTTTCATAATCTGTTTTGATAATCTGTTTCTTTGTCTCAAGAAGACAGTGCTGCTGCTGCTCCTGCTCCTGCTGCTGGAGAAAGCAAGTAATCATATACACAAGAAACGCACTCTGAGGAACGTGGAAGATTACAATCATCGATCTCCAAGTTGAAAGGTTTTTGTTGTAAAACAAAAAGCTTGGGGAAGAATATGGGGATGGATAAATTCTATAAACAGGTTTTCTGGGTGATGGATTTGCCCATTCAACAGGATTCTGTACTGCTAGTTCACGGAAAGTGCATGATTCTGTAGCATTTCTTTTGAGGCCGCCTCATTCATTTCTCCAAACACCAGACCCTTTCTCTCAAACTACTGTTGGAGTTTTCCTTTCTGCTGAATGAGTGTTGATCTTCTGGAGGAGTTTGACATTGCAGCTGTCTGTTGGAACAAAGCAAGCTGTGAAACCACATTGTGCTTTGTCTCTAGGTCATGTAGATCTTTGCAAGAAAAGTATAGTTGTGATCTGGCTTGTAAACTCTTGTGAAGCTTTACTCAATAATGCAGCTACTCATGCACATTCTCGTCAAGAAAATGGTCCTGAGTCTTTTGGTTTTGTCAGTATGCAAGTTTGCAAATGCACATACTTGCACATTCCTTGATTCCTCAAGTGGGATTGCATTATAATGAAAATTGTGTATTGGTGATATAGGGAGTTTCAAGGAGATGTTCGTGAAGACAAAGACAATTATTAGCAGAAGCATGGAGCCAATGGATCCTCTGCACTCATTGGACCTCAAGCTGTGGCCATTGTTCAAGTACCACATCAAGGACTGGATCTTCATCGTTGTGCTCATTGTTGTTCAGGTTGTCTGCCTGGTGGTTCATCCTTACAGAAAATATGTGGGAGAGCAGATGTTTGTTACCGGCAAGCTAAGATACCCATTGAAGGCAAACACTGTACCTACTGCAGTAGTTCCTGTATGCTTCTCTCTCCCCCCCCCCTTCTTTTTCCCGTACCTGGCATGCACCTGATGAAAGATCAAAAAATTTCATGAAATGAAATCTACCAAGACAAACAAACTCTTGTTGTTGAAGAACAGCAGTCAACTTCATAGTCCTGGATTCAGTTGATTAGTCATCCCATGTGCAACACCAGGAGTATTCACGAAGGTAGCTAACAGTCATCCTTCAACAGTAAAGGAGGACAGTCTTCAATAAACCCTAACCCCTGATACTCTAAACCCTAATACCTGTTACTTTGCCTGTTACTTGCACATATATGCTACTCGTGTTTACTTTATGTTATGCTGCAATTATGCAAGAGTCCCACCACCCATATTGCTGGAAGCAAAGTTGCTGTACTAGCTGTAGGATGTAATGCTCCTACAAGGATAGTAATTGCATCTGATGCAAAGAGTAGTGTTAATGATGGTTTGTTTTGATACAGAGGTTTTGTGGGGGTATAGGTGATTGGCTTGGTGATTCCGTTTATATTCATCTTGGGTCATTACATATGGAAAAGAAATGTCCATGACTTTCATCATGCTGTATTGGGTACAGCTTCTTCTGCACATGAACATGGCATTCTGTATCAACATAGTAGCCTAGTGTATGTTAGAAATTGTCTTGAAACAGAGCAACTTTCATGGGGAAGGATGGCTATTTCTGTTTTGTTGATGTTACTCATTCAAGGATACCTATGATTCTGTAAATTTCATTTTCAAAAGATTTTATCAACAGCAAGCTTTACTTTGCAGATAATTACTAATGAACTTCTTTCTGGAATTGTTCTGGATGATCAGGTCTCTTCACTGCTGTTCTTCTTACTGCAGCAATAACAGATGCTGTAAAAGTTGGTCTTGGACAGCCCCGTCCAGATTTCTACAGTCGCTGTTTTGGGAGTTTTGATTCCATACCTGTAATGTCATTCATTAATCTCTGCACATAACATTTTCTCTGGGTCATGCAGTTTTTTGAGTTAATTCCTAAATGTTGGAGAGGGTTCATGCATTGTTTGCATATTTCTGGCAGATTCCAAGCTGGTTCCTGGACAAATTTTTGAATTCTTGCTTCTCTTCTTTTTCTTTGAAATGCTCATGAAGGAGAGATGGGTTCATTCCTCCTGATGCCAGATGTTTGATGCTACTGGGAATGTTAAGTGCTCTGGGGATGCTGCAACAATGAGGGAAGCCTACAAAAGCTTTCCTAGTGGCCATACTTCATGTACATTTTACAACCTCTTTGATCTAACTTTTTGCCATGCTGAAAAGATGATTTGTACTTTGATGGTATAGAGATTTCTTGATACTCATGAAAGTTATTAGTTTTGACTGTAGCAAACATTAGAAGCTCATCAGTTCTTCCCTATCTTTTCTGCAATCTTAGCAGCTGGAAATGCAATGCAAAACAGGGAGATTATTGTTAAGTGACAATGTCAATCCATTGTGGCAAGCAGGTTCATTTGTGGGCATGGGCTACTTGTCAATGTATCTTGCTGGTAAGCTTAGCATATTTGACAGACAGGGTCACTCTTGGAAGGTGCTGCCAGTGATACTGCCATTGCTAGGGGCCGTCTTTGTGGGAGTATCTCGTATTGATGACTACTGGCACCATTGGACAGATGTATTTGCAGGTGCTATATTAGGTGAGTGTTCACATGGCCAGCTTCTTTTGCTGTCATCTGGTCCAACATCCACATTCTGAAACGTCTTCATAAGGGTCTGTGTTTGAGCTTCAGAATTTCCATTCTGCTCTTTTCCTTGTATCTTAAAAATAGACCACAGTGAAGTGCAATATAGTTTTCTGCAATGTCAAGATTCTGAGAAGGTGGTGGTTAAGTATTCTTCTTGAAATGAACAGATTAAAAGCTGATTTTTTCATGTAAAGCTTGAGACTCATACACATACAGGGGCAGGATGATCTTTGGAGCTTTGACATGTTTTTGCACTAATTATTTGTAGGTCTTGGCATGGCATATTTTTGCTACCATCAACACTTCCCAAGCTTGTTCGATGAACTAGGTGGGTCTCTTTTGTTCTTTACTTAGGTCATTGAATATGTTTACACCTTTGAATTAGACTTGAACACATGCATTTGTGGATGACTTTTGGGGAATGTGGAGTTCCTTTGGCATAGAGTGGTCCATCAAGTTGAAGCAAAAAAACACAAATCCTAGAAACTTTTCCTGTGCCAACACTAGATGCCTGGAAATAAGGAAAATTGATTGCTTTGAGATGGCATTCCTGTTGATGTGATTCAAACTGCTCTCATTGTGTTAGCCACCATCAATGACTGAGTCTTCCCATTGCTTCCAGAAATGTAACAGAAACTCAGATTTCAGATTTTTGTACTACATGTGCCCAATTTTTTTAGCAGATTACTCATGCACCTGTCTACATGTGCTGTCAGTGGCTGATGAAATTAGTGAAGAGTAAAGGCAGTTAGTCACTGCAAGTCATGATGATAGTGATGGTCTGATTCTTTGTGAATGGCAGTCACAGCATTATGACCAGAATCATTCTTGTTGCATTTGGTTTGATTTGGCTGGACTGACACAAGAGTTAGCTTCAGCATTTTTGTGGAGTTTTCTCTGGGATCTCATAGATATGTCTTTGGTATGAGAGCCATGTCTTACACTAGGAACTTGAGGCAGATATCACCTGCAACATCTAAGTGGAATGCTCTTCTGAGTTTTCTGAAGTTGGTGTGTCATGAGTTTGAATGTGTTATGACTTTTTGTGACAGCCTCAAGGCCATATGCACACATGGAAAGTTGGCACAATTTGCTGGCACCAGTCCGACTGTCAACTGAAACAAGCGATGATTGGCCACCTGATTCCACCAGCACACCTTATGATCTTGAAAGAGACCATAACATAGAGATTCCACAGCCTGGGTGAGAAGAATGAATTCAAGGAAATGCTCCCCTATATTTCTACGGCCAATTCATCAGCACCTTCAATGAATCAGACTTGTATTTGATAGTGACCCCATGATGCTACTATATTCTCAGGCTTCAGCACTTCGGGGAAGATGATGCCAATGGCTGTGGGAAATTTCCAGTCAAATTTTCAAACTGAATACTGTGAGTACTATTACTACCCACAATTTTCTGATTGCACCTGGAGAGATCTGTTTGTTTCTGTGATTGCAAAAGTAGCAAGAAGTGTTGGGGTAAGCTCAAAGTTTCATTGTTCATGTTTTTGTTACATTGTACTCTGAATTGAAGTTCACATGTTGCAAGTCTTTCCACCATGTGGGTCTGTTTATGGCCATGTCTTGTGTTTTGGAGAGACTATCTAGTGAATGAATGGTCTGCTGAGTGCCACAAAATTTGAGCAATTGAAGATATATTGGAGTTGAGTGGTAGAAAATTTTCTCCTACCTATATTGCAAAAATAGTTGCATATTGTATGTGTGCATTGATTTTTGTTGTGTTAAATACCACGATCCTTTTCTGAGGCTGTATCAACACTAGATTACTTCATATTGAACCATCATGGATGTTCTCACTGTGTATCGCTCGGTGGCAATTTTGGTCACCTGATCTTTAAAAGCAAAAACCTTGTTATGTCCACATATATTGGCAGGATTCTTAGCCACAGCACAACTAGCAGCCAAATGTAGGAAGGAAAATGGTGACAATAGGTCATATTAAAAAACTATTGTATGCCTTGTAGCAAAAGGTTTTCTTTTTTGCTCATCGCAAAATTGAATAGGGTAAACCAGCCCATCACTGATTGGCTGCCTATGACCAAACACTTATTGATATCTTTATCATATGTGCTTCATTTTGAGTGATTTTAAATGTTATGGGAGGCTACCTCAAGCTCTAGAAATCATTTTTGAAGTGCAAAGGAAAAGGAGTATTGAAAAAATAACAAGAAAAATAAAAATCTTTTCAACTTATAAAACGTGTTTTTTTGGTTTTTTCTTTTTTTTTGGACCCCTCTGACTTTCAAACTTCATAACTTTCTTATTTCTTATTCAATTTAAATGATTTTAAGTGCTATAGAAGCACCACCTAAAGTCTACAATCATCTTTGAACAACTGTAGGAATAACAGAGCAACATACAAGGAAGTTTTTGGATATTTGGGAATTGGTCTTTGTAGTGTTCGATGATTTGGTTTTTTGAGTTCTTGACCCCCTCTATTTTGGGGGGCCATAACTTTCTCAATTCTATTCTGCTTTTGATGATTTGTAGTGCATCAAATGCGTCAATAGGAGGGGTTCAAATTTCGCTTGGACACAAAAACAACCGAGCCCTCCCCTTGGATCCCCTGAGTGCTTAAATGTTCGGTCACTGGCCAGTTTACACTAAAGGAAGCCTAAATTTGTGAATTTCCTTCCAGCAGTGTTGCGTGGAAATTCTAACAAGCACATTTTTCCTTCACCTTGGCTGCATTCCAGTGAGGCTGTCACACAATCTGCTCTCACAGAGGCAAGATAGAATATTCCTTCACAGAAAAATATCTTGGAATTTCTGTTGTGGAACTGGAGGGCATGTTACAGTGCACAATCATTCCTCCACCCCACAAGTGGATGCTTGGTTTTTGTGATGTGTGTTCTGGTTTCATCTAGCTTTAAAAAATGTAAAGCCCTACTCTCGGAACATTGCATTGATTTCTTCCACTACGTGAAGGCTGTGGGCAAGAGCATTACCAAAATCAAGCTTGCACTTGGGTCTTGCTTCATGCACCCTTATATCGGTAACACTCTCACCATTGCATGAGAAATGCCTACTGCTCTGCTACTTACCTGGTAGTTATGTTCTTAAGAGCAACTCCACTGGTGCTCAGAATGTGATTCTGCAAATCAAAATTAGATGAAGAAAAGTCAAAACATGCTGGTTTGGCTGAGAAAAATGATTTTGGACCAACATTTTTGCACAGTTTGCTAAGTCTAATGCACAGCAAAGCCCCACCTGCCAAAGAAGAGTGTGCTCCACCTTCCCAAGAAGAAGAGTGTAATAAATATGATATGACTGCTGCTCCCTGTTTCTGATTGGCCAATCATGATGGTTTGCTATTAGTAGTCTCCCCCTATATTTGTAGTCCAGTTTTAATTTTATAAGTGGGGTTGGAAATAAAACGGTAAGAAAGTAAAACTTCGATTTGAGAAATAAACTTTTACAGGGTCACATACAGAGCACCGCTGGAGACGCCATAATTGGGTAGTCCTTGTTATTTTTGGTCATCTAGCCTAAGTTGTTCTCCTAGTATTTTCCATCCACAACATTCATCCATGTGCGGGGTCTCGTGTATGTGGTGGGCGGGGTTTGTTTGGAATGTTCAATTTGCAGAACGCACCTCTCTTGTTGTTGTTGTCTTTGCATGATTCTTGTCTGTTTTCGATTCAGGAGGAGTTTGTTGATCTTGTAGTGGCAGCGGCTGCTCCGCGATTCCGTCGTCTTGACTTCCGTTTTCTCCGAATTAGGTTTCGCGGGAAAAGTTCTGAGATTGACACCCAAGTATGAGGAATTTGCATCCTATATTCTCTTTTTTTCTGTTCTTGTTTTTCTTCAATCTCCTGGTTGAATGGAATGTGCATGGGGTTTTCATCTCCTGGGTTTCTTGCGGCTGTGCAATTCAGGAAGGGAAGAAGAAGAGGAGGAAGAAAAGGAGGTGGAATCATAGAGGAGTGTTTCTGTTGTTTGTGTTGTGATGTGAGACAAGGTGATGGTTGAGTAGGGGGGAAGCAGTACAGATGGTGGGGGAAATCTTTTGTCTCTTTGTCTAACCCTTGTCTTGGTGGATGTGGTTTTTTGTTTGGGATTTTGTGGGGGTGAAGAAAGAACGCAAGAAGGAAACAGCGGGAGTAGTGTTTAGGGTTTTGTAGCAGATATGGCGTGTGCCATTACAGCATCATCGCAAAGGTTTTGTAACTTGCAAACAAGTTCGTTGAAAACAATCGACTTCATTAATAAGCCGCAGCAACACCCAAGTAGTTTTGCCAGATTAGGGTTTTCCCATAGCTCCATCTCCAACCACTTTGAGCTGCAAGCTCCTGGAGATGGAAACGTGGCAAAGAAGCTCAGGAAAGGAGAGCAAAGAGGGGTACGATGTGAGGCTATGCCAGTGGAAGAATCAATTGCGGCAGTACTGGAGCGACCTCCTTCAAAAGGTGGCTCAACCAGTGATGATACAATCCATGAGTTTTTGAAGAGGGATTATAAGTATGGGTTTGTGAGCGACATTGAGTCTGTGTCGATCCCCAAGGGTCTGTCGGAGGAGACAGTACGACTTATCTCGGCACGCAAGAAGGAGCCTGAATGGATGCTCCAGTTTCGACTAAATGCATACAAACAGTGGCTGAAGATGAAGGAGCCTAAATGGTCTGACATCAGGCACCCACCCATTGATTTCCAAGACATGTGTTATTACTCGGAACCGAAGCAGAAGGAGACTAAGCAGAGCTTGGAGGAAGTAGATCCAGATCTCCTTGAAACATTTCAGAAACTTGGAATACCACTCACAGAGCAAAAGCGGCTTGCAAATGTGGCTGTAGATGCTGTTTTTGACAGTGTTTCTATTGCCACAACACACAGAAAAACTCTTCTAGATGCGGGTGTGATATTTTGCTCAATTTCTGAAGCTGTGAGAGAGTATCCCGAGCTTGTGAAAAAGTATTTAGGGCGAGTTGTCCCGGTTGCAGATAACTATTATGCAGCACTGAATTCTGCAGTATTCAGTGATGGATCTTTTTGCTATGTCCCAAAAGATACAGTCTCTCCCATGGAAATCTCTACCTACTTCAGAATCAATGCTATGGAGACAGGCCAGTTTGAGAGAACCCTGATTGTGGCAGATGAGCGAAGCTTTGTGAGTTATTTGGAGGGATGCACTGCACCATCATATGATAAGAACCAGCTGCATGCTGCTGTCGTGGAGCTTTATTGTGCAGAAGGTGCAGAAATCAAGTATTCTACAGTGCAAAATTGGTATGCAGGAGATGCTGAGGGCAAAGGAGGAATCTACAACTTTGTGACAAAGAGAGGCTTGTGTGATGGCAACAGGTCTAAAATATCTTGGACACAAGTGGAGACAGGATCAGCAATCACATGGAAGTATCCAAGTGTGGTGCTCAAGGGGAACAACTCCATCGGGGAGTTTTACTCTGTGGCTTTGACAAACAACAAGCAGCAAGCTGATACTGGTACCAAGATGATTCATGTTGGCAAAAACACACGAAGCCACATTGTCTCCAAGGGGATCTCTGCTGGAAACTCTGTGAACTGTTACCGAGGACTTGTTCAGGTGTGTGTCTTTTGCATTGCATTTCTGCTACCACCTTTTTGGACTTGAGCTGTCTTTCAGGACAAAGAAGAATGAAAAACCTCATGCACACAGTGTAACACTCTAGAATATTCTAGTTACCGTAGAACCCTAAGTGTACAGAAAACACTCTGGCTCAAAGAGATGATGCCAAAGGTTGTGAACAAAAGACTGCAGAATCTACGTGCAGTTGCTCTCTTGTCTGAGTTGGTTAGTAATTTGCATGTATGCAGATGCAACCATCAGCCCACAATGCAAGGAATTTCTCACAATGTGATTCAATGCTCATTGGGGATGAAGCGGGTGCCAACACGTATCCATATATACAAGTAGGCCCTGTCTTCAATGCTGAATCTTCTTTTCTCTGTCATTATTTTCCCCTTGTGCACTTGTTTGTCACACCACTGTCAATGTATCTGGGTTTAGACCTGCATTGAGTTCCCTCTTACTGTACCATGATTGGATAGAAGTATTGACAGAACCAGGGTCAACTGTGGGTTTTGCGTACTATAATTGAGCTCACTTGGTTTTTGTGCGCACTGAGGTGGGATCATCTTTTGATACATACATCTTGCATCTGACTAAATCAGGTGAAGGATCCAACAGCCCGAGTGGAGCATGAAGCCAGTACATCAAAGATAGGGGAGGATCAACTTTTCTATTTTCAGCAAAGGGGCATTGATGCTGAGAAGGCAGTGGCAACCATCATAGGTGGGTTCTGCAGGGATGTATTCAAGGAGCTTCCTCTTGAGTTCGCTGCTGAGGTCAACCAGTTGATGAGCTTAAAGCTTGAGGGAAGTGTTGGATAGACATAGATGGCAATGTCCACAGATGTATACATTTGTAAGTAATGGATGTAGAAGAGACAGCCCATGTTCTGAAACTGGGCTAGCAATACAATCTCAGCAGGGTCTTCTTTGTTGAAAGCTGAAGACCGGAGTGATGGGTGTCAGAGAATGTGCAAACAAATTTTTGGAACAAATCAAGAAATATGTGACAACTGGTACTGCCTTGCTGATGAACTAGTTTGTACTAAATGTTTTTGTCAAGTTTATTATTTCAGAGATGGAATCCTTATACTGTATTCTATTCTAGTTGCTGAAATGTAAAATCAGTTTGTCTTGCCTGTGATAATGCTAGACTTTTTTGTTGAAGGTCCTTACCTTTGAAGAACTGATTGAATTATGGAATGAATCCTACATGTTCCAAGTGATGCAGCTGACGGGTTCAAAACTATATCACCTCACGCAGGATGTTTTAATTGGTGTAAACTAGTTTTGGGTGGTTATTAGGAACCGCACTTATTGGCCTTTCTCAGAGAGGGTCTCTCAAATATACAATCATGATTCTCAAAAATCCAACACTTGGTTCTGATGTATAACCACAGTTCTCAAAATTGAACTGCTGGTTATTTCATGAAAACTGTCACTTCTTAAGTTCTGTGAGGGTTTTTGAAAAATGGAAACCAGAGTTTCATTCTCTAAAAAAACATTAAATCTTGACTTGAATTTCTTTCAGAAAGCAAGTACTGAAGGTTGTTCAATTTCAGAATTTTCAAACCCTAAACCCACTACCAAAGGTTATTGAAAAGACTCAAATAGCTGACTGACATGGATGTAAACTACAAGGCAAACTCCCCTACCAGCCTCACAGGGAGGCTTATACAAATGTAACAAGTTATTTCAGTCAAGAATAGACACACTGCAAGATCGCCCTCCCAGTTGTTCCGTAAAAAATTAGGTTTCATGATTTCCCCATGCACAAACTGGAAACTTAATTTCCAGCCATAACAAGCAGAAGGGCCGACTGTACAGGCCTATTGCAGAATTGGTTAGTGCCTTGCTGCTAGGGCAATACCTTATACATAATCCTCTCACCACCCTACTTATGGGTCACAAAATATCAACCCTCCCAGCCTGCTGGGTCAATGTCATGCTTTGAATCTGCCATGGCAATGCCCTGCTGCTAGGGTTTTAGCCTATATGTAATCCCCTCACCACCCTACTGGGGGATCACAAAATATTGGCCCTCCCACCTTGGGCAGGTTGATGTCATGCTTTGAATTTGGCCTCTTAGGCCTGTGGGGTGGATCTCATGCTTTTATGCTTAATGACATAAGAAAGATTAATATCCACCAAGTGGCTTCCAGACATGTTAAAAATGAGAAATGATGTGAATTTTTAGAGTAGGACAAGTTCACCCATATCATATCACAAACTAGTGTATTGCTAGATAAAATATAATATTTTTATTATAAAATCCAAATACCCTCATAAAAGGGCAGGTTCAACAAACTTTTGTCAAATAATTAATTAATTTTGATTTATTTGTTGTCACAAAACTTTATTCTTTGGAAAAATCAATTTAGTGTTGGAGCTGTTAAGGGACTACGATATTGACTTTTAGTAGTTGTGGGTGAGGATAGAAGCTTGAGATAGTAGAATTGAGGTAGTAAAATGCAATTTAACATAATGAGCGCTGAGAAACATTACAACTAGAGCACAGTACAGTGTAGGGCAAGGCCCCAGGGTGGCCGCATTTCCAAAACAATGGGCCTAGGAGGAGACAATAGCTGAGTCCAGTAAACTAAAGATTTGTCCATAGATTGCGAACCTAAACAATTGTTGATTGTGAGGAATCTTGCACCTATGGAGGATATGGTTATGTGTTTGTTTAGACTTCTTGTGTGCAAATTCGCTTCGATTGTTTCATCTCATTAGGTTGTGGTGAGTTGTGTGATTTTCAATCTGTCACTAGAAACTTTCTTTTGGTTGTGATGATATTAGTGCATGGGGGCACTAAGAGGTTCCAAGTATTTTAATTCTATTTTTTTATTGATTTATCTTTCGTCATGATGTCACACTGCCATATTGTGACTTGTGCATATCGAGCACTCTCAACTTTTCAGGGTGGTAAGCCACAAGTCAAAGAAAATGAATTCAAGACATCCAAATTCCTATCATAAGGAGACGCAAGAAGGGCTCTGGCTTTAGGACCAAAAAAAACCCCATAAGCAGAGATGGTTGCAATGGTGCCAAGGACTGTAACAATTTATAGGTTCTCATGGAGCAAAAAGCTATCACGAATTGTGAAGGTTGGGCAACATGAAAGGTGATCAAGTTTGTTTAAGAAATTGGAAATGTCAGTGGGTACATTCACAGTTGGGGTACACAAAAGGATTGTCTTGCTCCAAAACCACTGTGAAAACATTATTTTGAATATCACTACATTTATGAAATAATTTTTTTGATATATATTTTTTTCATTATATATTCACACATCTTGAATAAAATGGTGATGATTTTTTATAATTTGGATGATTAAAGCATGTTTTTAAATATCTTAAAAGATCACTTAGGAATTGTGTTTCATTATGCAGTTTTATCGAAAAAGACTCAACAAGACTAACAATATTTGTTCAAATTGTTTCATATTTTAATTGCAAATAGAATAAAATATGTTGTATGTGATCACAAATTTTCAGTATGATAAATCACCAGATTTTGTGAAATTAATGCTAAAATCTTAGTTTTTTTTCATAAAACAGATGCATAAATAAAGACAATCAAATTAATTTCTTTAATTACAAATCTACATTCTAAAGATTTGAAAAAAAAATAGTGATGTGAGAGCAAAAAAAAAACATTATTTGATGTTTTTAATAGGGTTTTGGCACTCCAAATGAAAGTATGTCATTTTAAAATATTAAAGTAGTCTTGCATTCCTTTTTGGTTTATACTTGAACAAGACATTCAAAATTTATTGATTTGAATCATTCATTATAACATTTATTGGTTGAAAGTTTAAACATACATACCTCTCTTTCATTATTTAGCATCTCGAAACATTTATTTTGTTAAGTCCTTACTTTGGAACTCAAAACACAAGACAAATGGGTGTCATGGTTCTTGTTGTGGTACCTCGAACGTGAATGCACCCTGGTGTAAGTCCAAACACATTCACAATTGTTCAAGTGCTCAATGCATGTCCTAGTTTAAGAGCACTTGAAGAAGGCATGCGTGCTCATGAGCTATGATCATCCAACATGGGTGAGATTCGAATATTTTTGTGGGTGATAACCTAATCAACATGTACTCCAAGTATGGAAGCATGGAGGATGCTCAGACAGTGTTCAACAAGTTGCCATCTTGGGTTGTGGTCACTTAGAATGTGATGACATTGGGATATGTGATATGTAAGCAAGGACAGAAGGCACTGGAACTATTTTGACAAATGCAACAGGAAGGTGCGGCCAACCCCTGTTACTTTTGTGGGTGCTGAATGTGTGCACCAGTGTTGTTACACTTGAAGACGGCAGGCGTGCTCACCAGCATATAGTTGAAAGCGGGTGGGATTCAGATGTCTTCCTGCAGGGAAGCCTGGTTGCACATGTATACCCAGTGTGGGAGCATGGAGGATACTTGGACAGTGTTCAACAAGCTGCCCCCTTGTGGTGTGGTCACTTGGAATGTGATGATATTCGGCCTTGTGAAATGTGGGCAAAGGCAGAAACAATGTGGAACTATTCTGACAAATGCAACAGGATGGTGTGCAGCCAGGCCCTGTTACTTTTGGGGGGGTGCCCAATGCGTGTGCCAGCATTGTTGCACTTGAAGAGGGCAGGCCTGCTCACAAGCAGATTGTTGAAAGTGGGAGGGATTCAGATGTCTTTGACAGGAGTAGCCTTGTTGACATGTATGCCAAGTGTGGGAGCATGGAGGAGGCTCTGAGAGTGTTCAATGAGTTGCCATCTTGAGATATTGTCACTTGGAATGCTATGCTTCAAGGATATGCCCAGAATGGGTGTGGTGAGGAAGCTCTTAAAACATTTTGACCAGATGTGTGAAGAGGATGTACAGCCAAATGATATCACTTTTCACTCTGTTCTGTCAGCTTGTAGTTGTGGAGGTTTGGTGGATGAAGGCTGGTGCTGTTATGCTTCAATGTCAAACCATAGTCAAACACCATTTAGGGTGTGCCTACTGTGAAGACTCTCTGTACATAGGAAAGTGGCAACAAAGTCCCCCCATGAGCTAAATAGTGGTTGAGGATTGCCAATTTTTCTTTTGCTGACAACTGCAACTTGCATTGAGCAAT
>Ga0209208_10000138_pt1 | contig 76970 bp, 42 predicted proteins | sample S1TSphfallax_3_FD_187694 | JGI IMG/M metagenome (GOLD analysis project Ga0209208, IMG submission 187694) | Host-associated microbial communities from peat moss isolated from Minnesota, USA - S1T2_Fd - Sphagnum fallax MG (SPAdes) (version 2) | ecosystem: Host-associated > Plants > Peat moss >... | reverse complement strand
TTGCCCCTTGCTGTCGAGCTCTGAACATTCGGGAGTCCCGGAGGACTCCAAATCCCCAACTTTTCCAAGTGTTGGGCTTCACCCCCACACTTGGCCAAAGTGGGGTTGCGACAGGTAAGCTGCTACACACCTCGAGGTGATAATCGATGACTCCCGCTACCGCGCAATGGGGGCCGACTTTGACCACAGGTCATTGCGCCTACGATTGAACATTGATTGTAGTTTTGTTGAACTGCAACATACGGTGGTAACAAAAAAATTCTTCTTGCCTAGGTTTAACTATGATAAATCAAAAGTTGAGGAGTACCAACTTGCCCTAACAGCGAGTCTTGGAAACCTATGGGTTGCTGACTTGATTGGGCATCTGGGGGAAGACGAATTAGCTGACCTACTGCAGCAATGTGTGGGTGTTGCAGCAAAGTCTACTTTTGGCAACAAGTGTTCGGGAGGGAGCTGTAGAAAGAGACACTGCGATATACCCTGGTTTGACGTTGACTATCGTACATCAAAACGTGAATTAAGGCTCTGGATGAAAGCCAACCTCGATTCACACGCCGCTAAACATCAGAAAAGTAAACTCAAAAATTTATTAAAAAGGAAAAGATTTTTTTGGGAAACTGCAAGAGCTCAACATATGTGTGCGCTTACTAAGGTGGATGCGCCTTTGTTTTGGAAAAAGTACCAACCAAGGGTGCCCATTATGGACAAGATCAGTGCAGCTCCACTTTTGGAGGGCTTTCGCACGCTAGTTGGCCAGTTTCCGCAACCCATACAGTTACGGACAGATCATTCAGCTCAGGTGACCGAATCTTCACCTAGCCACACCCTGAATGTAGATATCACACTTGCTGAGTTGCTTCAGGCATTGAAAAAGTTACAAAGGAACAAGGCTACCAGTTTGGATGGTATGAAAGCTTAGTTGATTTTGGATGCGGGAGAATTGCTACACATGCCACTATTGACAACGTTCAATTGCTTTCTGGCAGAGGGTTTTCTAGAAGCCCTTTCCATTGGGGTGGTCCACGCGTTGTTTAGAGGGGGCGATGCCTCTAAATTTAACAACTACAAAGGGATAACGGTTGGGCTTATCCTAGCAAAGTTGTTCGCTATGATCCTTGACAAAAGGTTGAGCGAATGGGTTGAACAACATGGGCTACATGCCAAGGGTCAAGCTGGGTTTCGCAATAATTACCGCACTACTGACCAATTTTTCATATTGCGAACTTTGATAGAATAAAGCAAGGCAAAAAAGAAGCCACTTTATTGTTGCTTTGTGGACTTCAAGAAGGCGTTTGATACTGTGTCGCGTGAAACGTTGTGGTAAGTGTTGGCTGGCCTTGGGGTGAAGGGACGCTTCTTGCAATGCCTACAAGCAATGTATGCCAAGGAGACCATACGCATCAACCACCCAAGCAAGGGTGTCACCTTTAGCTTCAGGTGCCAGCAAGGTGTGAAACAAGGTTGTCCTTTCAGCCCCCTATTGTTTGGGCTATATTTGGATGCCCTATAGGGGCATTTAGACGACAGAAAAAATGCGATGCACCGACCTTGGCAAATGTGCACGTATGGTTGTTACTTTTTGCAGATGACCTTGCTCTAACATCGGAATCAGAGGTGGGACTACAACAATAGTTAGACGCACTCTAGTAATTCTGTGTTGAACGTGGACTTACAGTGAACGTGAAAAAAACAAAAGTCATGGTGTTCAATTCTGTTGACTCATGCCAAAAGTTTGTGTTTAAAGGTGACATTATTGAACGTGTGTAGACCTTCAATTACTTGGGGTTCTTACTCGAGACCACCTCAAACCTGGATAGTGTAGTGGAACATTTAGCAGCTGCTAGTAGGCGCTCCCTATTCGCATTGAATTGTCATTGTGCAGAACTACGTATTATGGACGTTAATTTACATTGTGACCTTTTCAACACGTTGGTGCGTTCCACAGCAAGTTACGCCTGTGAGATTTGGGTGGACTCCAAGAAAATAAAGGCTATTAAAGTAGTGTATCGAAGGTTCCTCAAGTCCCTACTTAGGGTGCGAAAAACAACCAGCATGTCCATTGTGTTGGTAGAATTTGGCAAATTCCCCTTTGAACACTTTGCATGGGGACAAACATTGTTGTATTATAATCATGTGAGCACGGTCACTAAAGACCGCATCTTAGGAAAGGCATGGGAAGCCCAGCTCGCTATGCTTGTTGCGAGAAAAAAATGTTGGGCTGGATCCGTGAAAAAATGGTTATTCCAGAATCAGCCCCAAGAGGTGGTAGGTTTTCTGCCTCTTGCTCAATCATCGTTGGAAATGACACTTCAGCTTGCAGCGACCCGTGTGCTCCAAGCGGGGACTATTGAACTACCGTTGGGAATAGTTCTTGGGTCAACGCACATACATCCGACCTGTTTAGCAAGGCTAGTGTAGCCAGTTGGTGGTAGATCTACAACGAGAGGCTCAATCAACCAAGAGGTTGGGATCCCACCCCCTCCAGGTTTTCCCCACACAATGTTGAATGTAAAAAAGGTGAAGGATAATATGCGACTGGCTTTCATTGAAAAGCTCTTTACCAAACGCGAGATTGGGACCAGCGTGCAAACAAGATACTTGCGCTTCAAGGGTATGTCGTACGAAAGCGAAAGATACTTGTGTGACATCAACTATGTCTAACTGCGGGAAGCTCTAGCCCAGTTTCGATGTGACAACACGCAGCTTGAGGCAGTGCTAGGTGCGTGGAAGGGCATGCCATACGCAGAGAGGCTTTGTCGAAGCTGCGACCTGGGAAAGGTAGAGGATGAAAAGCACTTGCTCCTTATCTGTCCAAATACACAAAAAGTTAGGGAATGTTTTTGTTCGACCCTACCCCTCACCCACACAAGCACTCTTGCTCAACTCATGCAGACTACGAACACGGTCGCCTTGGCCAAATTTGTGGCATGCTGATCTACCTTTTGTCTAATGGACTCTCTGGTCCCAAACAAACGTAAAATTGTAAATAGTAAACAGTTTAAATAATTTTCAAGTAAGGAAAATGACTTTAAATGATTAAAATCATGTTATACATGATTTAGAGCAAATATCATTATGTTGGAAACTTGTTGCAAAAAGTTAAAACACAATTCAACAAATGATAATAAGTGCAGAATGGAAACATTGGGTTTAATCCAGAGGAAACATACGATGTAGATTAATGTGCAATTTTGGAAGTCCTTAACATTAACTAATAAAGTGACAGAACCGATTTTTAACCTAAAGCGACTTGCTGATTTAAGAAAATAAATAATGAGTAAGTGATAATGATTCAGATAGTTAGTTAGGGTAATGTTGGCCTTCAATAGGAAGGTGTATTGAAGTGATTCTTTTAAATGATTTATCATTTCTTTTTGAGAAATATTTCTTTCAAATGATTTTTTATTTGATTAAAAAAGTACTGTACACCTCAATGGCTTTTTTAACATTAGAGTTATCCATAAAGTCAGGGAAAGACAGCACCAGTACCCGGAGTTTGGTCATAAACAGGGTGAGATTAGAAAAAACCTGCAAAAAAGTACATTAGCATTCAAAGGGGGGGCGAGGCGGGGGTGAAACTCAGAATAACTGTGTTTCACGCTGTCTTTCTTTTTTCCTGAGCGCCTCCACTGGGCTGCTACAGATATTTTCACTGCTCCTAGTCTCCTACCTGTGTGGCTACTATAATTCCTCTGGAACCTAGTGCATTATTTGCTGAGTTTGAGTATTTCACACTGAGTTTTCATAAAATTATTTACTTTACGGCTACCACTGAAAGAGGGGTTAAGGGATGAGAGGAGGCCCAAAGGCAGGGTGAAGATACGGTGAATTTACGGAATTCTCTGTGGCAAAGGTACTTCTCATTCCAACCAGCACAACTTTTTGTGAGTGGATTTTCAAAATAGAATTGGGTGAAAAGTAATCCTAGAAAGAGGCTTAAACTTAATATTTTCAATGCGTTGACATTGTGTGAGAAAGAGGTGGAAGCCATAGATTTCTGTCAAAAATAATAATTCAGATCACCAAATCCAGCAATTTCATTGGGGGTAACATTTTGCTTCACCACCTACACACCAGCCTACACACAAGCCAGGGCAAATTCACAATCATGTTGGGTATGATTGTGATGTTTATGCAGGCAGAAGATGGATGATGAGATTGCTTACTTTGTTCCCATGCCTTAGAATTTTTTGGTGAAGAATTTTACAATACATATATGTTGGTGGTGTTGTACAATGTGTTGCAATACCCATTTCCAAGGTCTTGCACCATGGTTAAAAGTGTTACATGTTGTAATACCGGGGTTTGATCCCAAGACCTCTTGATTATAGGTGAAGTTCATATCTTGGCCTATTACCCTGCATAGTCCCCCTGGCAACAATGTGTTTTAAAAAAAAAGTAAGAACCACCATCCTGGGGAATGGCTATTGGGAAATGCAGTGAACCAAAAAGGCTCTTGGGGGATTGGATTGAAATGGCCCTTGGGGGAAAACAGTGAAGCAAAGAAGCTCTTGGCCATGGGGGACTGGATCAGATGAGGACCTTCATGTTAAAGTGCCCAAGTTTTGTTTTGGCTGGATCCCTCACATGAGGACCTCTTTTTGTCCAATTTTGTCAAGTGGATAGTCCAGAAGAGGAATGATCCAATTTTAGCTAGAGGTCAGACTATAGGAAAACAGATTTCTTAAATTAGAATCCCGCTTTGTTTGGGGAACTCATTTGTCAAAATTTGACAACTTTAATTCTGAATTCTTTGTCATCAAAATATCCATCCATTGAGGTTGTTTGCACATTTTTTCCAAATAAAAAACACAGCCCCACGTGGTCCTCTTGCTGTATATAGATCATGTATAACAAAATATATCATCATGCTGTAGGAGATCAGCCTTTACACAACTCAAACAGTAACACTTCTATAAAGATCAGTGTAGATTTAATAAATTTAGATTATTCCTCCACTAGGAACCACTGCATCTTCTATGGGCTTATCCTAGTTGTAGGAAGCTTATGATGTAAGCTCTCTGATTAGGATAAGACTGCAACAATAATATATGCTTGTTCACAAGCGTCTGAACAATTTGTGAAAGGTCGCGTACCTTTGTAATTCTACACAAGCAAGTCTGTAGTAGTAGGCTAGTAGTCAACAGAAGCTCCATGATTTTGTGTTGGGTTGTTTACTGACGGTCTGAATCACAGCCTGACTCACTTGACTGACTGCCCCTGCAACTGAGACAATAGGGAAGAGGCAGGAACAGTAGCAGGAACAGGAACAGCAGTAGCAGTGGCAGGTATCATCGTATGCTATGCCATTGTTTGGAGAGCTCAACCGTGCTCCTAACTTGGATGACCTTTTAGCTGCATTGGCTGATGAGGTTCCATCAGCAATAAATGCCGCTGGAAGCTTAGATCCTGCGGAACCACCTGCCTGATCTGTAGGCGGAAGTCTTAGTTTTGTCGTCTCGGCTGCTGCATGTGGCTCCTGAGTTCCATCCTCAGGAATCGAATCCAAATTTAGACCTAGGGCATCGAAATCCCTGTCAAGATCTCCAGCTCCGTCATCATAAGTCCGTAGCAGACCTTCGAAGCTTAAGCCCTCGGGTTCTTGAATGAACTCAGCATATGTCTTGAAGATCACGTCGAGTATGCCCTCTATCTGCTCTTTGTTGAACTTGACGTGGGGATTGACAGCAGTCATGAGTGCCACCACTTCGATTCGATTGAGACAGCCATCTTTGTTGCTGTCGAACGCGTTAATGATTCCGCGAACTTTTTGTGCCCGAATACTCAATCCTGGACCGCTTTCTGTCATTCTCAAGTGTCCAGAAATTCTGGGAGGGAGCGTTGGTAAACCAATATATAATTCGTATAGAGATATTCAGCGACCACAAGCGTGCGCAAGCTTCCTCACCCAGAACGTACTCGGCCTGAACAACGACCATGAGTTACAAGCATGGTGTAAATTGTTGAAATGAATGTAGTCGAGAAAGCGAGGAGTGCGCCACTTGTGCTATCATGTACATCTTTTTCTTGAAATGTTCAGAGAACTGACAGGAACAAGAACAGCTGCACATAAAAGATGATTCAAGGGAAATGAAAACACCAATCCCAAAACCAAGAGCAGAGAACCATCCCTTCACCAAGACAAAATCAAACACAACAAAATTCGCTCTCTGAACTCCACAATATATTAACTCGGATTTTACAAATCATGAAGAATGCCACAAGGAAGACCGCCGTTGATCGACGTTCTTCAAAACCTGTGAAGAAGAAAAACCCTAGGAACTTATTATTACTTTATGCATGCCGGAGCTTTTGAAAAGAAAGCAGATTCACCCACCTTCACAAAAATACACCAAACACCCCCAAAAATATATATATATATATATACAAATCGAGAACCCCCAGGGAAAAACCAGCACAAGACCAAGAAAATCAAGTTTGCAAGAGGCGAAGAGAAAAAGGGAGAAAGAGGTCGTAGAACTTATATTGCGAACGCAGACGATCTCGTCGACAAGAAGACGACGACGAAGAAGAGGACGATGGTGCTCAGTGTATTTTATTGGCCTTGCCTACTACCAAGGCAAGGATATTGTGTTCAGATTCATTATAGAGTATATAGTAGCTTAAGGGATTTTTGGCCCCTTGGTATAGTGGGTCTATTTTTATACAAGGATTTTTGAAAAATGATATTTTGGCTTGTGTGGAAACTTGAGATTAAGTTATAGAGTTATGATATGTTGAAGAATTAAATTGGTTTCCTTCAGAGGATTTTTTTTTAAGATTCTATTTTTGCATTGTAAAATATTTGAATTTCCATAATTCTTCTTTTGCCTTATAATACCTCTTTTTTTAAAAATGTAAATGGCAAAGCCACACAGTGTTACAAACCCCTTTGTTTTAACACAAATAGGGGCTAATTAGTATTAGTTTATTAATATAAAGAGGGTGTTGGAATAGGGGTTGCGTGTGTGGAGGTGTGAAGAAAAAAAATGATATTATGGCCAATGAAATGAAATTACTAGATTTGGAGCTCTGAATTTTATTTTTCTTGAGTGAAGTAATAAACAATTAAATGTGGAATAATAGGGTTTCTTAGGTTTGGGAGAATTTCAGAGGACCAATAATGGGAACGGAGGAAAAGGACCAATAATGAAAATGAAGGAAAGGGAGCATTATTTCCAGTATTTCCAATGGTTCCTTTTCAAATAATGCTCCCTTTCTACCATTTCCATTATTTTCAATGTTTTGCAGAGTAGAGTTGTGTAGAGGCCTGAAGTCGTAATTTCAGGCCAATGGGATTTCTTGATTTGGTGGTTTGAACTTGTTTTCTTAATTATTTCAATGAAACAACTATTTTAGGTGTAATTTCTATTTATATATAAGGTTCTTGCACATTACTTGTGTACTTTGTTTTGTGAAGGTATGCCTTTGGTGGTGAAGGGCTGGGGGAAAAAAAAAAAAAGCTTTTGGATGAATAGTATGTTTGTAAAAAGAATATTGTCTATTTTATAACATACATATTAAAAATGAAAGTACAATATGGATGAAAGCATATTTGGGGGAAAAAAAAACCTTTTTAGATGAACAATATGTTTGTATCGAATATTGTTTATTTTACAACATACGTATTAAAAATGAAAGTACAATATGGGTGATTTAGCATATTTTGGGGGGTCACGATTGTTGTCACATTCTACCCTTTTCAAAGGGTACCATATTTGAACTTCAACATGTCATTATTATAACAAATTTTCATAATGTTTTTGCACATTATGATAGGTCAAAATTTTAGAAAATCAAATGCCAAAAAAATTAAATTAAATTAAATTTCATAGGATGCGATGTTAAAATATATAATTTGCACAAAAAAAAGTATGTCATGACATTGTAAAAATGCAAATATATTCACAAAATGATTGAAATGATTTCTTATCTTTATGAAATTTATAATGTCTACTAAACATTGTGATTCTATATAATTAAAATAAGTTTATGAGCTATGTGAAGAGTTTGATAATTATCATATTGAAATTGGATTTTTTCAAGGTGATGATCATAATTATGTGATGAATTAAAAATTTGACAAATAATCAGTTTGAAATGGAATATGACAAGAAATGTGAATAGAGCCATTTAAAAAAATTCTAGTTCAATTTTTTTTATTGACTAATTCAAACCAAAACCTAATGCAATTTATAATAAGAAATGGGTTTTATTATATTGCATATATAAATTGACCGGTTATTCTTTGAATTTAATAGTTTAAATTTATCTCTTTTAAAAAAAATACTATATAGTATTAACTTTGTGAAAATCAAAACATAAAGCCCAAACATAAAAAAACAAACCCAAAATTAATTGTGACACATTTTATAAGTATATACTTTACACACATATCATAAAACTATGTACCCAAGTCGCACTCCCCTCCAACAAATTATGTGTTTTCACCCATATATTGAAAGTTTAAAATTTACAAAAGTACATTCAATATATAGAAAATTTAATTTGAGTCTATGTATCTAGAGTCATTTTACAATTTTTCATATCATTCCAAAATATCAAGATATGAGATCAATCCATTACCTCCACCTTTTTCCCACACCATGATACATGCATCCATGCATCTAAAGTCTTGAGCTTAATGTATTTGTACAAGATTTATTTCACCCAATTTTATTTTGAAAATCCATATTGGCCTATTCAAGGTTGGGGTTCTAGAAAAAGGAAAAAGTACTCAAGGACTTTTGTAGGGCTACTTTTTGCAAATATCATTTACTTTAAAAAAAATTAAGTGAAAAAAATTGAATAGTTCAATTTAAGATAATTCATGTGATGGTGGTGATTTGCACATGCATACATAATTGTGGTTGTATATAATTTTGGTTTATAACTAAAAATGTAAAAAATCCCAAAATTCCCAAAATGAGTTTCAATGGACAACCAAACATGGTTTTTGGCAAGATTATTTCTTGTGCACACATGTGATTTGAACCTAAAGCTAGACATTTTGAACCCATTGTCTTTTGTTTTACAACCTTTTCCTTCAAAATTTCAAGACATTGAAATTTTTGTATGATTTGATTTTTCATCAAATTCACCAATCAACATGTACTTTCATAGAGGGGACATGTTTTTATTATACAAAAAGTTTGAGATCAATTATATGACTTTATGCATTCCATTTTAGTACTTTAAAAGAAAGTGCAATTGGGACATTTAATGTCATTAATTTAAAGGACTCAAATGGACATTTGCATAATATCCAAATTCTTTTTCATTTTTTATTAATTTAGCAAAACATCATTTTATCTAATACAACAATTCACTATAACTATAATAATGTAAGATAAAAAAAATCCAAATTTATCTTTTTCAATCCCTTAAAAATAGGTCATACCTTTTTAGTACCCCAATCATTATTGGACCCATCGATGTTTGGTGGAATTTGGTATAGGATATTTTCAAGAAGGTTTTGCAAACTTGTTTGATGAACACAAAGTTGTTAACACAAGGTATAGGAGAAAGTTCAAAGTATACAAGGAAATTTTCCTTGATTTTGTTTATGAATCCCCTCCCATGACCAATAAAACAATTTTACAAAGTTAAACAAGGAGCAATATTAAGCAAGTTTTAGCAGGGAACCACCAAAAATATAGTTTGAAGCACTTGAGGAGATGAAAGGTGTAGTGGATTAGAGGATGTCCTTGTTTAACATTCTTTTTTATTACTATAAAAAAATGCAATTTAAACATTTGATATAATTAGTTTAATGGACTTAAAATGACATTAACATAATATCAATTTTTTCTAAAATATTTTTATTAATTTAACAAGACATCATTTTATTTATTGGCATACAACAATCCACTACAACTATTCTAATGGAAGACAAAAAAAAATCCAAAGTTGTCCTTTATAATCTTTTTAAAAATAGGTTATTCCTTTTTGGTACCCCAATCATGAATACATTCATATTCACAAATAATTGTGCTAATTGGAATGAGAACATCTTTTGTAAGAAGGTAATTACTATAAGCCAAACATAAAAAAATTATTTTGAATTGGAACAAAATATTTAAACACTGAAGGCCCAAATCCCAATGCCACAAGGAATAATACATTTATCATCAAAAGATTAAATAAAAAAAGTCTATACAACTACATAGTAGCAAATAAATAAATAAACTTGAAAGGGAAATCCAAGTTTTTGCTTTTGTAGGTTGTTTTCATTATAGGGCAAGGAATAAAAATAAAAATATTAAAGATAAACAAAAAAAGTTTTGAGGTCTTGTCAACAAAGAAATGAAAGATCTTTGAGGTTCAATTAGAAGGTTCATTGGGTACCTTTTTGAATGCCTTTTAACCCCATTGTTGAATGTTGCTAATTTGTCATGCACTACAAGATTAACACCTAGCACAATTGAAATTAACAAAATCCCACACTTGAAATTATGCACACAAATCACCCCCTTAGTTGGAGTATTTTCTTACACCAATTAACCAAATCTATGATCAAATACAACATAAGGTGGTAAGGTAATCCATGAAAGGAGTTTGATTCTAAACATGATGAAATTAGTAGGTTGGGTGTAATGTGAACCCCATTGTTAGTTGCCCAATTGCAATCCTTTATGTTTAGCCAAATTATTACTTTCCAAGAATCATCAATTGTCCCAATCAATAGCACGTCTATGTCCTAATACTAAAGCCTAAGACAAATAATAACATGTCTATTTAGTGCATCATGGTCACACCCAATCATCTATTGGAACCTTTAAAAGTGGTAGTGTAAAACAACCCATATGTCATCCCCTAAAACAACAAGCACAAGCCAACATGGTTATTGCACCTCATGATTTTCCACATAACATGCATTACAAACATGTTAGCATTATGGCCAATGTCAATGAATCCACTTGGTCATTGACATGTGGAAAATGACATTATGCACAATTAGGAACATGTTAACATTATGGCAAGTGATGAATCCATGTGGCCATTGACATGTGGAAGGTGACATGGTGCACAATTTTGGACATGGTATTTCTGTGTTTGACCATCTCAACCTTCCAAAAACAAAACCCTAGAAAATAAAACTTTCTTCACATGTAGAATGACACAATCGGTTATCACATCCAATGTAGTATGTGTTTTTTGTTACAAATAAACATTATCGTCAAGTTCAAACCTTTGAACCTTAGGTCAATACCCACATCCACAAATGTTGGCATACTATAATGTATATTGATATTGTGAGACCAAGTTCTCCATTTCCATATGCATGATACTTTTGAAAAAGGTTGCATTTTGCTCACAAACTTGAATGCACACATTAGGGTCATCAAGATTAATCACATTGGCCACATCCTTACAAACATATGCTAATAATTGGAGTTCATGCTTGAAAAATACAAAGTGAAGGGAAATGGAGGCTAGGGATGTTTGCTTGCTAAATCAATATCCCATGGCCAACCATGGCAACTATATCATTACTACAAATGGCGACCTAGGTCAATATACATTCCACCCAAGTTATCTTACATTTCAGCTATCTTTGGTTCATTTAGGTTGTCCTTGACTTATTTAAATCAACCTAGGTTAATGTAATTAGGCTACCTTAAACATGGGCTTACTTACATTAGAAGAAATCTTGTTTTTGTAACCAATTTTTGCAACTAGCTTTTTATTTAAACAATTAGTTTTTGGCTTATATTGCAACTACTTATTAGTTGTGTAAATAAAACTTTAGTTACAAAATCCAATTGCAAAAGAATGATTCTTCTAATGCTAGTTTTCACCTATAATAACCAATGTAGACAAGCAAACCTAGGTTAATTTAGCTACATAGGTTGATTTTGTTATGTGTATAACACCTAGCTTACATACATACAACCTAGTTTAACCTAAAGGTTTAGTATAACCTAGCCTAAGGACCTATGACCTATGTACAACATAACTCACATAAATACAACCTAACATATGTACGACCTCCTAACTAGTCAACTTAACCTTTGTTTGACATAGGTTTAAATTAAATTATAATCTATACTAAGAATAAAAACACGAGATGTGCAAAACAAATGAGAAAACAAATCTTTATTATGCTAACATATGCAAACATGAACATGAAAAAAAACATGACAAGGCTATGGTGCAAGATCATGCCTAAAACTAATGTTGAATAAATGAAAGGAAATGAGGGGTCCTATTCCTATTTATACCCCTTTGGGGACCTAATTCAAGGAAGGTTCTAAGGAGGCTTCTATGTGTACATTAAGTAAGGAAGCTTTTTGGGAACCTTCTTAATTAGGAATTAATTATGAGTTAACTGGAACTTAATTAAAAGTTAACTCGGATTTAATTAGAAGTCAATTATGACTTAATTAGGACTTAACTAAAAGTTAACTAAGACTTAACTATGAGTTAATAAAGACTCAATTGGGACTTAACTAAGAGTTATTAAAAGTTAATTTAAACTTAACTCAGATTTAATGAGGAGTTAACTAAGACTTAATTAAGATTTAATTAAGACTTAATGTGGATTTAATTAAAAATTAATTAGAACTTAATTGAAAGTTAACTAAAACCTAGCTAGGAGTTATGGATGAACATTATGGATGAATTCCATATATTGGAAGATGGTGTCTAATGTTTGCATATGTCACATCACCTCCTTTTCTAGTGACAAGTTCCACAAGGAGTGGACTTGGGCTTGTTTGGATATTGTTGATAAAATTCATGCATCTTCTCCATGGCATTTGATAGGTTCTTGATTATTTCCCTAGTGTGTTAACTCACATCACGCCCATGCCAATGAACAAGATATTAGAGTTGACAATTAAAAATCCTTGAATTTAAAATGTCTTCCACTTCATATTCCTATTCACCATCGATTTCAATAAATGGAGGGGGATCATGGATTCTTCTTGGAGGTAGACGTGTGATAAAATTCCAATAAGGAAACATGAAACACACAATGGATTTTCATAGAACCTAGAAACTTGAGTTGCAAAGTCATAACATTGATTTGTTTCACAATGAGGAATGGACCTAGCCTTTGATGATCCAACTTTTATGATAGCCTTGTTGTTTTGATATATTGTTGTTAAAACCAAACCTGGTCCCCAACCTTAAAGTTGGGTTGTTCCTTTCGATGTTCATCAACATTCTCTTTGTATCATCTTTACATTTCTTCAAGGTTACATACAAGTTGAGCTCAAACATCCGTTAACCACATTGCTCAATTTTCAACTATTGGATTCATGACTTTATACACACCTTGAATGTCAAACTTGGGGTGTAAACCATGATTTGCAAATAAAGGTTTTTGATAGGTTGATGAATGCATTGTGTTGTTCTAAGCAAACTCTACCATAGGCAAATTCTACCATGGCCAAAAGTTCTATCTAAATATCTTGATGATAATTGGTTGTGCACCATAAATATTGCTCTAAGACTTAATTGACCCATTCTATTTGCCCATTCGTCTGAGGGTGAAAAGTTCATGACAACTTCACCTTTACATGTAAAAGCTTAAAAAGTCGCTTTCAGAACTTGGATGCAAATTGAGGCCGTGATCAAAAATGATATCTTTAGGAAGACCATGATATAAAAAAAAAGATGATCAAGGAATAAATTGGTTATTCTTTTGTTAATTATTATTTTGGTACACATAATGAAATGAACCTTTTTCATTATAGGGTCCACCACCACCAAGATGGGATCATAAACTCTAGAAAGTGGAAGGTCTGTGATGAAGTCCATGGAAATTAAAAACCATGAAGATGTAAAGATCAATATTGGTTAAAGGAGACCATGAAGGTGATGACACATTATTTTCTTGAACACAAACATCACAAGATCTAACAAAATCTTTCACATACTTCCAAAGTTATGGCCACCAATAATCTTGAGACACTAACTCCATGGTCTTAAAAATCCAAAATGGCATGTAGCCAAAGCATTATGCCTAGCCTAGAGAACTTGAAGTCACACAAGGCCATTAGAAACATACAAAAGACCATCATGATAAAGTAGACCATTTTGAAACTCAAACTTTGATCATTGGAAAAATCTCAATCTTAATGATGATTCCTTAATTGGCCTTGGATGCTAATAGCAAAAGGGTTCTTTCTTTAAGTCTTCATGAATTTGACAAAAAAAGGTTGTGTCATCAAGAATTACTGATAATGCCTAAAGTCAAAAAATATTCAAGTTTGAAAATGACATCACATTGTTGCTCATACGCAACATCTCCTTCCTTAGGCATGAGGTACAAGCAATGGGAAAACACATCAAGTTTCCCTTGGTGACGCCTAGGGTGATATGTGATGACAAACTAGAATCAAAACAAAAACAATGCCCACTGAGCTTGGCATTGATTCAAAACACAAGTTGTCATGAAACACTCCAAGTTTTTATGGTCTAGATACATAGTGATTTCATGTTGAACTCCTTCAAGTAAATGACACCACTCTTCAAAGGCATCCACAATGGTTAAAAGTTATTTATCATGAATTTTGTAATTATTTTTTTGAGGAGAAAACTGACGAGAACAAAAGTCAATGGGACAAAGAAGATTATCTTCCCCAACTTGAAAGAGCATGTATTGCAAAGTCAGAAATGTTCGTTTCTAAGACAAAAGGTTTGGAAGGGTTTACATGAATTAAGAATGGGGCAGTCGTGAAAAAAACTTTCAAAGATTGAAAAGCATTTCAACCTCAACTCCCCAAGAAAAGGTTGATCCTTCCTAGTCAACCGAATAACAAAAACCATTATTGAAAAATAGTGGGCAATGAAACATCGATAAAAGTTAATAAATTTAAAAAAACATTGGACATCTCAAATAGAAACTAAAGTAACCCAACCAACAATGGTTTGAAACTTGTGAGGATCCATGTGAATGCCATTTCTAAAGATGCAATTTTGGATTCATGGAATTCACACTTCTCCAATTTAGCGTAAAGTTTAACTTCTAGAAGCTTTTCCAAAATAATCCACATGGCAATCATGGTCCTCCATGTTATTTGAGATAATGAAGATGTAATCGATGAAATCCAATGTTGATCAAATGTTGAAAACAACAGGCACATTAGTAAAGCCAAATGGCATCACAACATATTCAAAATGGTTGTACAGGTTCTAAACACAATCTTCCATTCATCACCTTTTCAAATGTGCACCAAGTTGTATGTTCCATGTAAATCAATCTTGGTGTACACTTTGGCATGACTAAGCTAGTCTAATAACCCTAAGATTAAGGGCAAAAGGTACCAATTTTTGATGGTGAGTCGATTAAGCCCATGGTAATCAACGCACATTCAGAAGGAGTTATTGTTCTTTTTGACAAATAGGATCAAGGAACCAGTTGGAGACTTGGAATATCAAATGAACCTTTTCTTAAGGTTTTCATCAATGTATTCACGAAATGTTGCAAGTTCGTCTTGTAACAAATTATAGTTGGTTCTAAATGGAGGTTGTGCTCCTTCCACAAGTTCGATGGTGAAGTCATATGGTTGATGTTTAAGCAAAATGTTCGCATTTTTCTTCTTATTAATAATTATGAATAAAAGCATAAGAGATAATTGTATGATTTATGGTTTGATAATTATTAAAACAATTATTATTTTTGCTTGTGTTAGATTATGGACTTTCAAATGCCACTTTTGAACCACCTAACCATGCTCTCACCCTAAAATTGTAGGTGTAAAAATGGTTGATTTGAACACAAGTCATAAACACAAAGCGGGTTTGTATAGACAAGATTCCTTCTTTTGTTTTTTGTTATGAATGAATTGAAAGGACATATGTGCAATCACAATCAAATGAGCCAACATTAAGAAAATATTCAATCACAAATGGGCCTTTTGTGGTCATTTTGACTTTTTCATAAAATGGAACTTTTGAAGGATTTTTTTGGTAGCATGTTCCCCCATAAATTACTTGATTTGTGTTAACTCATTTTGGGGTGCTATCAAAATCAAACGAACAGAAAATCTTCTTAGATGATTGAAGAATTGTTAATTTATTCAAACATATTTATGTAATGCCACTTTAATGTCATGCTGATCAAGGAATTTATGGTAAATGATTTATATGAGTGATGAAGAATTCAAAAATAAATCATTTAGTTTAATAAATTGAGTTTTGGTTTTAGTAAAAGTCTTTTGAACACCCAAAAATCAATTTTATAAAAGCATTAGGCTAAAGACTCTTTTAATATAAAAAATTTGATGGGAAAAAAAATGAAATGATGATAACCTACCATCCACATGTGAAAAACACTCATAACTTAAAATTTGTGATACTTGAAAGTTTTAGAAATTCAAAATATAATTTTAGAATGTCTAAATGTCAAGGGTCATTTACTACTTGTAAATGAGTCATAATGTGTATGACATTTGAACAAAGTTGTGGCTTATGATACAAAAAAATAAAGCTTAAAGTAGTTATCATATTTTAACATTCTAAAATTATGATCATTTTTTTAAAAAAAATGTAAAATCTAGTAGAATTTGTACATTTTTAGAAAATTCATATTCATTAAAAAGGAGTTAACAAAAGTAATGTAATTTATTGGGGGAAATTGTAAATATTTTAAAGAACATGTTGCAAAAAAAATCCTTGAAAAATCCTTTACATGAAAATGTCAAAATGTTCAAAAAGGGTGCATTTGTGGTTAAATCCTTTGTCATTATTGGCTCATTTGATTATGATTGCACCCTTTGAATAAATACGACTTGTCTAAAAGTGTATAGATTTTGCGTTTTGTCTTTAAAAATGATCATAATTTCAAATCATGTTAAAATATGCTAACTACTTCAAACTCTAGTTCTTTACATCATAAGCTACAACTTTGTTCATATGTCATGCACATTATGACCCATTTATATTTGGCAAATGATTCTTGAAATTTGAACATTTTGATATATTTTGAATTTCTAAAAATTTCAAGTATCACAGTTTTTAAATTATGCATGTTTTTAAAAAATGGATGGTAGGTTATCATCATTTCAATTTTTTCCAATATTTTTTTTGTTGCTAAAAGAAACTTCATTAGCCTAGTGCTTTAAATATGAAATTGACTTCTTGGTGTTAAAGTTCAAAAGTTTTTTACTAAAACCAAAACTCAAAATTAAATTATTTATGATTTTTTTTGAATTCATCATACTTATATAAATCATTTAACACAAATTACCTTGATCAACATGACATTAAAGTGGCATTACATAAATGTATGTGATTAAATTGACAGGTTTTTGGTCATTTGACATGGTTTTTGGGAGGTTTTTGGCTTTTTAAACTATGATTGCATTAATATCTAATTATTTAAATCACATGCAAATGATAATGTCACATAAAACTTTAAGCACAAAACCTTTCAAATTTAGAGTTTTTATTTATATGAACTCCACAAAATATGGGCAAGAATTTCTGTAACAACCAAAAAATTTGTTGGGTTTGTAAAATGTCCTTTCATATTCCTATAATGGACAAGCCACTTTGAAATATTCACTTGATTGTATATACTAGGAAATTATTTTTTTTGATTTGTTTAAAATCCCATCATGATTTTTTTTTAAAAAAAATAATTTATATCCTTTCGTTTTCCACTATTGATTGAAAACTATTCTTGCACAATGCAATAGACTATGGATGAAATACCATCAATCATTTAGTATGCATGGAATTTTTATTTTTTTAATGATAATCCTTCCATTGCACTAATTTTTTCAATTAATTGATCATAATATTCATAAAACATCCATTTTTGGTTTTCTAGAATTAATAAATGTCATTAGGTTAAAGAATGGTTCTATCACCTTTACAATTCAAGTTTAAAACTTCCAACATGGATTGTTTACAACTGCACATTCATCATCTTTTTCCTATAAGGACCAACCCAATTTCTCCATTCTACACTTACTATCAATAATCATTTGTTGAATTGGTGTTTTAACCTAAGTTTATCATTTTGCAACCTTTCCAAATAATAAAATTTGTTCCAAATTGTATGTCCCTTAGTTTTAATAATTCCAACTTATTTTCATTACTTAACAAATCTCTTAACAATGCTTGACTTTTACGATGATTGGTTATAAAAATTTATGTTGTAATTGACTTTTTTGGAAATTTTAAAAATCCATTCTATTTTTTCAATGTCTTCAAGGACAAGATGAATGCCATGACACTACAATAAAAACATGTTATTTTCTCTACTAAATTGTAACTAAGAAAACATTACATTGGGAATTGTTGACATAAATATTTTAAATCAATGTCATGTTTTTACATTTGATATATAACCATTGCTTGTAAATGAAATTAACTTCATTTATGAATTCAAAATATATATATTTTAGTATTCTAATGTTCAAAATACAAAAGTACAAGTGTTTATATCTATATGATTATAAAATTTGTCACCATTAAAAATGGTAAGAACGTGGTTAATTAGGACTTGCCATATGGCTTTGGAAGTGAGGGTTCAAATCTCACTCTTGACGTCTTATGATTTGACTAAAGTTAATCCTGTTGATATGATAAAAAAACATTACACACACACATGGTGTTGACAATGTGTCATGGGTTTGATTAGATGTTAATGATCTAGACTATTAAAAAACAAAAACCTTTAAGAATTTATGAAAAAAAAGTTTCATCTTAAGCAATGATTCTTTTTCACAGTTTACAAAATTAAAATACTATTAAAAATCTAGGCATTGCAATGACCCATTAAAAACTTCAACAATTTTTTTAATTTATATCATTTTTATTTTAAACTATTTATTATTATTTTATTGAAAAATATATATTGGCACATAAAGTAACAAGTTAATTGAAACAAACATGATTGATTTAAGTCATAAAAGACAAGGAAAAAGACATGATTTGTTATAATGTGAACTTTGCAACCATTATAAGTGATATAATGATCCTTACCTTCTATGATGTATCCAACATTTTTTCACATTGCTAAATTAGTATTCACCACATGTGCAATGTGTTCACTACCCATTTTTTCAACTACTTGACAAATAATGTCAATAATAAATGTAGCCACTTTATCCTTCTTTGTATCAATTGCCTACAAAAAGAAATCACCTTTTGGGCACATAAACAATGTGTTTAGTAATGGTTGGGTTATTGATGCTTATCCAACCATCACATGTTATTGTACATTATGTTTCCTTCTAACTTTCTTTCACAACATCCAATTCTTTGATTTGAAAATCAATTTTCACTTCCTTTAACAAAGTCAACGTTCACAATTTTTCATAAGTTGGATAAACATATCCAAGGCCATAATGTCCAAGAATAGTTAACATTCATTGAAAATGATTTGATTTGATGACATTAAAAAGAATATCACAATCAAAGAATAATTTCACAATTTTTTTATGCATTTTTCACATTTTTGAGAATTCCAAGTTGTTTTCAGGTTGTGTTATGTCAATGATTGTCTTTCCTACCGAAGGCACTTCAAGTTTTTGCCCAAATCTTTTTGCTTAGAAGATTTAGCAACTTCTTTCAATGGTTGAAGCATTTCTTGTGGGTTGCAAAAGTTAGTAGGTTGTAGCAAAGTTGAAAGAAACTTGGTGGGTTGTAGCAATTGCATTAGAGTCATAGGAAGCAACAAGTCAAGTGCAAGAAAAAACAAGGTAGGAAGATCAAAGTTGTAGGCCATTGGGAGAATAGGTTGATTCATTGGTGTTAGTAGCAACAAGACAAAAACGTAATTGCCCTTTTTTCATGCACTATTACAACTTGAAACAAACAAAAAATAAAAGAAAGAAAGAAAGCTCCCTAGATCTTTTTGTGCAAATTTGTCAAACTTCTTTAGAATCAAAAAAGGAAAGAAAAAAACAACATGCCAAACCCAAAGAGTTTTATTTCTTAGTTTTTGTGCTAAATAAACAAAAATGTCAAAACATAAAATGTTCCCAAGACTCACAACAAGTTACCAAAAAAAAAGGATTATAACCAAAGATTTAGCAAGTTTTGTGCAAAAAATGAAAAGATGAAAAGATGAAAAGAAATAACAGCCTCCTAGCCTCTCATATAAAACTTGAACAAAACAAGAAAATAATGACAAAACAAGAAAACAAAACAAAACAAATATGATGACAAAATGTGAAAGCAAAATGAACTCCCAACAAAAACCACTGTTGGGTGGGAACTTCTTTTGTTTCACATAATGGCCAAAGTCAAATTTCACTTTTATTTTTCGTGATACAAAAACCAAATAAATGTAAAAATTGAAGTTGCGAACAATTAACATTTGTGCATGAAACGCTATTGAAATAAAAAACAACAATTATAAAATGCCAACCAATGTTTAATTCATGACTCAAAACCAAAGACTACACCTTTTTTTAAAAAAAACCAAAAGATGATACATTTGTTTACAAACCTAGAAAAGATTGGCAATGGGTGTGTCAAAACTTTGACATATCATAAGTTCAAGGTTGGTACCTACTAGCTAGTGGCTGGTACCTTCTAAGTGGTAGCTAGATTATGCATTTTTGATAGTTTTTTTAGGGTTGAAACTTTTATTTCATATTTTGATTGTTTTCATATGTTGGCTTGAAGTACACATATAAAACATGTATTTAAAATGTTCCAAAACATTTTTGGTAACACTACACGATGAACACAAGTTCATTTGTGAGAAACACGCACCAAATTATAAATGAAAAAAAGATGGCAAATGCTTTTGAACCTCTTTTTCCTTAGGTACTAAAAACCAACAATTAGCACTAAAACTAAACATAAATTAGTATTACTTTCTAATCACACATTGTGTAATATTGGATAATAAGTTAACTACTAGTTAAGGATTAGGTACTGAAAGGTTGTCAATCACCAAAAATAGCTATTAAGATGTGTAGTGCCAAAACCATTTTTGGTAACCCATGATTTCAAATTAGTTATTGACTAAAATACTCTTTAAAGGCCCAAGAGTGACAATGTAACCCTCCTATCAATAGATGAAAAATTGTGTAACCTTCTTCTCAATTGATGAAAACTCATATCCAACATTATGTGTGGATGTTGCATGTGTACAGGAAATGAAAGGCAAGAGGTTGTGCCTGTGAAGCCCCAGTGGAGCATGGATTAGAATCTCAAGAACCTCTAGATGGTAGGTTATGTTAATTTTACTAATTGAAAGTTGATATTCCATTAATTCAACCCAAAAGGAATTGAAAACATGAGCCTTGAAATCTCAAAAATTGTAAAATGAGAAGAAGTGGATGAAAATTTGTGGCTAAGATTTTGAAAAGGGATTTTGAAGAAAGTTACGCATACCTATCCCTCTAAGTTCATTTGATTTGACTTCTCTTGTGAACTATAAGTAATTATGTTCTTTTCAATGGCTTTACCTATTTGAAATGGATTTGATGAATTATGTGAAAAATATTTCATTGCAATGAGTATGTTATGTTGTTGAGTTGGCTAATGCACAATGTTTTTCTTCTCATTTTGTAGGATTGATCAAGTTTGGTTTTGTGCGGTCCATTAAATTGTCCTGAAAGCATTTCCCACTATTAAATCACAGAAATATCCTTGTGAACAAACCTGTGAGGAAAACACAGGGACAAAAACAGTTTGGTGTTTTCATTTGCTTCCAACCCCAATTTAGTTTACTTGTTACAAGAGGATTAAAACTTTGGCACTCAAGTTTGGTTTCACCCAGGCAACTGTAGTTCCATCTCTTCATATTACATGTGCCTCACATTTCAATGTTGAACATTGTGCAACACAATGGCTTATGGCAAAGAGACAGTGGTGCTTGAGGTAAAGGTATCCTATGTATATTTCTTGAAAATGGTGACAAAAGCTTGGTGAAGAGGAAGGAGAGCAGACTGCCAAACTGTGTTGGAGATTTGGGCCCCTAAAGGACCATGCAGTTAATTAACAAAATTTCACAGTCTATCGCTAGTACAGGCCAAAAACCTTATGAAAGCATCCCAAGGGTGATGGCTTAGTGGTATAGCCCCTCTCTGGGACCCTGGGACCTCTAAAAAGGGTCTGGGTTCCAAACCCAGTGGTTTGCAGGTGAAAGTCCTGCCTGCCCTCTGCCACTGAGCTTGACTTGGGGGTGCCGAAAACTTGTGGGTCTGGTCTGCAGAGAAAAAAAAAAAAAAAAAAAAAAACCCCTCATGAAAGCACCTCCCCTCACTCGTCTTCTCCACATATGTCAAAAAGCCAAGCAAAAAGACCAACCCAAAAAAATACTCAACAAAATGTAGGTAGAAAAGTTGGAGAAATTCCCAAAAAAGAGGCCAAAGTAGAATTGTACTGGACAAGCAAGCATCCATCACTTTTCCAAATTTGCTACTATGATGATTTGCCACTGAATGGTGGTGAATAACTAGTGCTCACGTAAGAAAATAATTCCCCTTTGTTTTTTGCATTGGGGGGGGCACAATCCTCGAGTTATTCTAGCTTTTCTTCATGATGTCCTCGGGTTGAGCTGGTTGGTAGAACCAGCATCCAAAGAAAGGGGAAAAGAAAAAAAGAAAAAAAAACAGGAGGAAGAAAACAGGAGCAGCCAGCATCCAAAACTACCTAGAAATCCCCCATGTCATATCATTTACCTACTACAGAGGAGACTTGTTATTCCTGGTGAAAAACAAACAAACACTTCCTATACATACATACATTTCCTTCTTCTTTGTTGTTTTTTTTCACTAATTTGTAATAAAAGTTTGACAGGTTTACAATCCCGGATTGTTGGCATGTTTTTTGATTTGCATTACCTAACACCTCCAGGCTTGTAAGGAATTTGTTTGTAATTTGGTTGTTGGTTTGTTTGTATTTTATTTGGCTTGGGTCCCCCGCATATATCATGCAAATTTGTTGTAATAGTAGTCAACAAAAGCTCCATGCTATTGTGTTGTGCTGTTCCCTGACGCCCTGAATCACAGCCTGACTCAATTGACTGGCTGCCCCTGCAACAGAAAATAGTCAAGAAAAAAACAGGAACAGTAGCAGGAGCAGCAGGAGCTCTCTCTCTCTCTCTCTCTCTCTCTATCATCACCACACTTGTTGCCATCATATCTCCTCAACTTTACCTTAATCATATAAGCTGCTTTGCTTGCTTCTCCCAAGTTTCAACCTCCCTTTCTTTCTTTCTTGCTTGCTTGCTTCTCCCAAGTTTCAATCTCTTTTGTTCTTTCTTGGTTGTTTTCTTGTGATGATGTATTATTGTTAGATTTTATTTTTCTTTGCCTTGGCAATTTGTCTTGGTGCTGTTGTTGGTTGGGTCTTCTTTGGGGATTCTAACTTGCTACCCAAGTTTTAGTCTAGTATGGAAATGATTTTACTGGAGAATTGGGTGGAGCTGGTTGCCTCCAGCTAGTTTCCATGGGTTGGGGTTGTTTTTGCAGCAGGGTTGACAGCTTTGATGCGAAGTTTGTTTAGGTGGAGGTTTGTTTTGTATAGTTTTCGCAACTCTTGTTTTCAAGTGTAGAATTGATAGACTCTGCTAGCTCAGCTTCTGAACTAGGCTCAAGATTGGATTTTACTAGCAATTTGCAACCAAATGCAAACTTGAGCTACTGGTGATGGCTGCACAGTTGGTGGTTTGAAGTAACTGTAATGGAGTGTTCAAGGCCAACTCCAGTCATTGCGGCGTTCAGGTTTCCAAGTGAGCCAGGAACCGGCTCACGCAAACCAAATGCGGGAATGGGTTGGCCTTTGGGGCTGAGGTCTTGTGTGGTAGCGCAGACAACGAGCCCTAGTCTGGAGAGTACCGTTACTGCTGCTCGGACCTGGTTGCAAGCGCCTCGAGTTGAAGAAGAGGAAGAAGCACTGGCTCAACACAACAACATGGGCTTCCATTTTGCTTCTTTCTCAGATCTAAGCGTGTCAACGGATTCCGACTCCGACTTTCACAGCGAAGCGGCATCGTCTAGCTTCTTCAAAGACTCCAGGAGAATCACTCTCGGTAGCCTCATTGGACTTCACATGGAATCCACTTCAGGAAGAGCAGGCATGCATTTGGAGACGGGTTACAACAACAACAGACGGATCAGACAGAACAGGAGGAGCTTCAGCAGTTTTGCCATGGCTAGTAATTATACCTGTGGGATCCGGGAGCTCCTGGGATGTGCCAACTGCATGCAATTAATTCTGGAAGAGAATCTCTCTGAGGGTCTCACACATCCAGCAGAACCAATTGCCTTGACCCAATCTCATGCAGGTTGCTTGGAGATGGAGAGGCATGTTGTAGTATTGGAGGCTGGAGGCAATCAAGCTGCAACTTCGGGTGGCAGTAGGACTAGCCTGGAATGGAGTGCTAGCCAGTTTGTTTCTTGCAACAATGTTCTGTCAGATGCCCAAGAATCTCCGGAAAGGTACAGAATTGACGAAGCTCATAATGCAACTCCTTTTTCTAGTTCTACTACCATCTCCACTTCAACAAGAAACTCCAGTGCAACAAGCAGGGTCCAAAGATCTGTAAGCATGAAATCCTTCTTATCTACCATCTGTTGTCACGTACATTCTCACCACCTTTGAGTTCTCTTCTGAAGCTGCACAAAATTCCTTCAACACAAACCAAGCCACTATGGCTATGGCTCCATGATTCCAGTACCTTATATGCTACAGTGTGGAACCATAAAAAACTAGCTCAACTATCCCTTATGATGGCATCACTGCCATCAATCAGTATGCAGAAATTCAGACCAGAATAGAGCAACAATGAATGTTGCATTGAGTATGGTTTTTAGGAAGTACAATCTCTGCTGCCAATAATACACTAAGTCCATGAACCTCTGAAGATATGATACAACCATCCACAAGGATGTTGGTTCAGGGTTAATCCTTTTAAGGAAAGCACAATCATTAAGACCAATTGACTGGACATCTTTTCTTGTTCTATTGAAGGTCCAGTCCTCTTGGATAGTATGAAGCTATGATAGAGCCTGGTTGTACTTGTGGCTTCACTTCTACATAATTGTTTGTGGACAGAAAGTTTCCAAAGTCAGGGAAACAATTGTATCATGTGTCTTCAAGAACTCTCCATGCTTGCATACTAAACTGCTACTCTACTCAAAAGTGAAGATGCTGTTGAATGTTTGGGCATGTTAACTCATGAGATCTGCAACAAGAAGAACATTCACTAGAAGCATGAGTCACCCCATCCACTGAAAGAACAACATTGACGTATCAATGAGAGGAGTCAAAGAGAGTGAGAAATGGAAGCATGTTAGTTTCTTCATGAGATATGCCTAATTTTCCAAGTGATAGACAGGCTGTGAACTGCATCACAGACACTGTAGTACATTCAGGTTCTTTAGAACACTGAAGAAGATCAATGCCCATTAAGCTGCCATTTCATACTGTTTAGTGCCTTCTTTCAATACAGTAGTCAACATATGTATGCAATATTATATTCATCTTCCAAGCAAATTCACAACCCTAGACCATGGCATGGAAATTCAGCCATGATCAAGCACAAAACTGTTAGGGCAAGACCTGGAGATCACACCAGAGAGATCAGTAAATGAGGGAAGGACACAATCTCTGATTTGCAGAAGCCCCACTTTTGGGAAATCATTACATCAAACTCCTCAAATTCTCTAGCTTCTTGAGTACTTGCAGGAGAAATCTAGTAGTCTCTACTTTCAAGCCCACTCTTATGTGTGGAGTTGGAAGAGATCTGCGAAACTGCATCAAAACAATACCCAAGAGTGCAAAGCAGCTTTTCCAGACACAGAAACTGATCTCAAGATCTTGCACCAGACCTCAGACCGGGTGCCAAGTACTTCCATCTGCACACCTTGATCAAACTGGAGTTCATCATACCTGAACAGGACATTCAGTGTCTATCACCAATCCCCAACACTGCAATGCAGATGTTCAGGAATCACAAACTTAAGTTGTCAGGATCTCTGGCAGGGAGCTGGACAAAGTGCCAAGTATTTTTGCCTGGGAGTCTGGGAAATTTTCCATGCCTGGAACAGCAGACACAGCACCATCACTCCCCACAGCCACTGGGTATGTCAACAAATGACCAGGTAGGTTTACGACCTCTTCTCCTGCAAAAAGATCCCAGAGCTGGTCACCAATCCTGTTCACCTTGCGTATACATTCCACGCTCCAGGGCTGCAGAAATGAGTTGTCCAATCTCCCCATATGCTCATACCATAGGCCCATCCGGAAACCATGAATGTGGGAACGGGGAGGTTTATGCACTGCTAGGTGGAAAGGTTGGTATGCACCCATTGCAATTTCAGAATCACGAGCTCCATCCATAGACCGCTGGTTGATGTTGGCTGATCCTATGATAATGTACTCATCATCCACTGGAAAAAGATGCAGAAATCATCAGCATTATTGTGGGAGTGAATCCAAGAGTATTTTGCTAAGGAGAACTGCAAAAAGCATTTAAAAACTAGAGTGGAAATGCAGTTGAAAACTGGAAAATAGACATTCAAGTCTCTCACCAATCATCATCTTGGCATGCACATAGATCATGAAGCGGCGGTTTTCCTGCGCATTTTTGTAGTGGCTGTTATCTTCTGGGCTCTGTGTAGGCACATACTCACCCTCTGTCTTTGTTTCCCGGTTTCCTAGACAGAAAAAAGTCAGATAATCTTTTGGGCTTTGATCCTCAATTTGCTGTGCATTCAAAGCATTTGCAATCTCTTTGTACATCATCTCCATCGTGCGCCTCTGCCAGTCAAGGATAGCCTGAACAGACCCACTATTAGGCACACCTTCAGGCCACATTGGTACCACAACATAGACGGCAAACCGTTCCCCTGCCTCAATTTTGCTCACAATCTTGCGAGTCAGTTCCATGGGGATCAGATGCAAGGCTCCAGCATCCTGTTCCCCATCCCAACCAAAACAGCTGCCTAGAAAGTACTGATTCTCAATGTAGATGAAGTCTTTTGCACGCCTGATTGCATTGATGTATGCATCCTGTATACTGCGGTCAATTGTATTGTCTTTCCCACTCACTAGCCCTGCCTTTGCTGCATCCTCTGGAGATTCTGGAAACCCAAATGCTGCACCTGTATCCACAAGTAAACCAAGTCATTAGGCAACATCTAGCACAGCACAAAACATTACACAGAACACTCCAATGACATTCATCACTGCTTTGCAAATAAGTTTGTCACACTAGTCAACTGGGCAATTGAGGATAAGAGAATATGCCTGCATCAATGGAGCGGAAGAGCTGCACATGCCAAGTGTCAGGATCATTCTCAGCCGTAACTGCAGAAGGGGGATCAATGATTGGGATGTCACGGATCGGAATCAGCAGAGACTCCCGGCTGTCACCAGCCTGCTTTTGCCAGCGCTGCTCAAAATTGAAGAGCACATCCCATGCAACAGGGCCCTCAATCCGGCAATGGATGTCATGCCATGGCTCTCGAGGTCCACCTTTCTCAATGCAGGCATCTGGGAAGTTAGGCTGGTGAAAATCCTTGTTGTGGACACCATTCAGTGTCCGGAAGAGAGAGTGATGCTGGTTGTCATAGCGACCATCACAAAGATCAATACCACCAACAAAGCTCAAAATCCTCCTCTGTCCAGAGCTGGACCCAGGTACAGCTGCATCCACTATGATGGTTTTCTGGTGGTGAGTGAACATGGTACCAATGGTCATGCCCTGGACAATGCTGAGACTGGCATCTGGGTTTCGGGGGCATAGGTAACAGTTCACATTGGTATTTTCAAAGTAATCCAAAGTATCTTGATCATGGGTTGCCATCAACCCAGTTTCATGTAGATATTCTACAGAGGTTTTGTCATCCCAAACCAGGAGGTTCACTCTCACACCCTCATCAGCCTTTTTCTTCAGGAGCTCTCCCAATGTTACACCTTCAGAGCCTGGGATTGGCCGTCTTGGGTCTTGAACAAGGAGAATCTGAGTGTAAACCGACCAACCAGTGATGTAGATTAAATGGCGGGCATTGCTGATGGCCTCAAAGACATCCTCCCAGCAGTGAGTGGGCTGTCGGGTCCTGTTTCCTGCTTGATATATGGGTGGCAGGAATCCATCAGCCATGTGTGAATCCTGATACAATGTCACCTTGCACCCCTTCCGTTGTGGAAAATAGCAGTATGGCACACCCAAGTACCGTGCATCTCTGATACCCAGGCCCCAGTGAGCATCATGTGAAGCTTCAAAGAACTGAAGACGAAAGCGGATACGGCTCTCACCAAGCTGATTATCATTCTTGAAGAGAGGATACCAATCTTCTACCACACTCTCAGATAGTAACTCTTCTGCAGGCACCTTTGCTCGGCCTATAAGTGCAGAGCCCAAAATGGCTGCATCCTTAATTGATATTTGCACATCTGCGACACTATGGGCACAGTAGATCCGGAACGACTCATTCCACACAGGGTCCACAGGCTCCCCTTTGAGGACCCGTGTGCGCCCAACTCTTGCTGCTCCAAGATCAACAGTAGCATAGTACTGGCTGGCACCCTTTCCAATGCCAACTACCTCTTGTGATGACTCCAGAAACTGTAACCAGAGATTTCCCAAGAGATCAGCATGCAGAAACTGTAGAACAGAGAATTTCCAACCCTAGACACACCTGCAGTAGTAGCTGATTGTGTGAAATGAACGGTACAAACTTTGGATAGATCCAGCACATACAAGGACATGTTACAAAGCAATTCTCCCTTAACAAAGAAGCTTAGCCATATGAATCACACCCTTCTGAAAAATGCAGGTGCCCCGCCTGTTGCCCGCTCTGTATTGATGATGTTTTCTGCCTCATAGATAGTAACATGCAGTGTCCCATGCAGGAGATAGCTTGCCATTGTCCCCCTTCTTCCTACAACCTGTAAAATCTAGTGCAACTTCAGAAGAATCTAAAGTGTAAAGATTCAGAACAGGCCCATGCAACTCCACAGATAGCCACATCTAAAAGTCCTTAGCCAGAGCCATCCAAGAGCCAGGCTTCTCCTCCCAGTCCTCCACAGAGTTATCTCTCAGCTTAGGACACACTCCAGAAAATTACAAAAAGGTAAAACCCAAAAAATGCAGTCCTGTGAGCCAAGAAAAATCCTGGCACATAACAATCCTGACACTCTGCTTTCTCTCTCTCTCTCTAGATTCCATCTCCTCTTTTCTTCCCTCTCTTAAAGACCATTGGCTTTGGAAAAATCTGCGACTAGATTTCTGTCATATATTTAACAGAAGGGACAGAAAAACCTATTTATGCAACTAAATCTCACACTCATACAAATCTGACCCGCTCTCATCACTCCCTTTCTCACACCGACCAAGTTCCCTTCTACTCCTTCTCTTGGGCTGGACCCTCTTTTCAAACCCAAAATGCAAAGAACACACACAAACAACATGAGAGTAACAAGCAAAACAAGACCTCATCTCATCAACACAAACAAAACCCAACAAAACAACAAAAAGAATTTTAAAAAAAAAAAAAAAACCAACAACAAATTTCTCACCTTGATTAATATGCAACTAGTAGCTCTTAGGCTGTGTGTCTGAGAGCAGCCCTGCCTCCGGTGCACCACAACAACAAATTCTTGTATTCAGGAAGGACTGCTTCTTCTGCCTGCCTGCCTGCCGCTGCTGCTGATGGTGGAATGGTAGAGAGCTGAAAGCAATGCGCGTCGCAAAACAAAACAAAAGAAACCAAGGTGGGCACTCCATTGCACTATAAATCACACACCAAATTGCACCGCAAATTACAAGAAGAAAGTGTTATGCAATTTCCACCGCTGTCCCTGTTCCGTCCTTTGCTCCGTTGTCGATGTTTCAAGGCCACCTGAGTTTTCATCTTTCTCACCAAACTTTTTACCCCTGCCAACCCCCATAACCAACCAGGGGTTTGTTTAGCCAGCTAGCTAGCTAGCTTAGCTAGTGGTCTATGGCGTGAACCAGCACCGACATGGTACCATGGTAAAAGCCCCAAAGTTAAACTTTGGGTTTGTTCCTCAACAGTTTCTATATATCCCCTTAGAACACTAATTCAGGGTCCCCTAGTCCAATTTTCAGCGTTTCCCCACTTAAATACTGGCGCTTAGAGGCCTTCATCAAGAAGGTCAGGTTCTAGTTGGAGGTACCAGGTGGGCTGGCTGTGAGTATGAACCATGAACCTGTACCTACACTCTCATACTTTCTTGACTATGGCCTCTTGTTAGGCCCACTTTACACAAGGAGTCAAAGCCAAGGTTCAACTCAAATCATGCATTCCTATCAGTGCAAAAGTTGAAATCAGCCCCAAGGGCTTTACACTAGGAGTCGAGAAAAAACCTTTTCAATCTGCCCCACGTTGCTAATAAATGCTGAACTTTATGGCCTTGTATTGGCCCCAAGGCTAAGAAAGGATACCAACGAATTTGGGAAGCTAATTTGTAACCCTTGGGGTCAAGGTTCCTCCATCTATTAATATCCTGATGGAGTCAATGTTCTAGCATTTATTAGTAACTTGGGGCCAAACCCAACAAGCACAAAATTGCTCAAAGTTGGCCCCAAGTTTTCTCAGTCCTGATTCCTAGTGTAAAGAGGGCATTAATAGGCTATATTTAACACAGGAAATGTTAAATTTGGAGTTGCCAACCCTTATTTTTTGTCAGAGAAAGGAATATTTATAATGTTTATGAAGCAACAAACCAAACAAAAAGTCAGGGAATTTACCATGGTATGAGTGTGGGTGCTAGTTTAGGCAAGGCCTAGGGTAGCTAGCCCATGTCTAACATCCGAAAAATAATTACCACAAGGTTTTGGGAAAAATGACTATAGAGCCATTGAGGAGGAGTATGGAACATACCGGGTCCACTTAGAAAGTAAGTGCACCGAGTAAGGAAATTGTGCATTTTGTAAAGTGGCAAAACAGGTCTACCAGGGCTTGGTCGGGAGTGTGTTGTGTGTCTCCAGTCTCCACTATTGATCCAGATTACTGAATATTATATCTGTAGTTATAATGGGCATGTGTGGGGGTCATGGGAGCTAATTAGCCTGCCTACATAATGGAATGAATGAGCGAACTGCTGCAATTGCACTTGGGGAAAGACCCAGACCCACCCGACACCAAAGTACCAAAGAAAACCCTCAAAAACCAGTTCCCAAATGTGAAGAACTGGACAGACTTTATTACAAGAGAAGACAGAACAAGGAGGAAGAAAGTAGAAGGGCCCTAAGTCATAGTTCCCAAACAGTTGGAGTCTGAAGTCCTAGTTTAATGACCAACAACTATATTTTCCAAGGTACTATTGTGTACTAGAATGTACTATTATGTACTATTAGGTCTTGGACTCACCAATGGTTTGGGGTGTAAGTAAGGTCCCTCCTTCACTTATGGTTATCCATGATGATTGGAACACTAGCTAGCCAACCTCTTTCTTTGAGAAACTGCACTTCTGTTGACACTAAAAAGATGGCATAAAATTTAATTTTCATCAGCTATTCACATTTAGATTATACATCAGCACATTTTGTGTTACCTATCATGGAGTTTTTTACTTTCTACATTCATCAATTGAAGGTTTTTATTATGTGCCCCCAAGTGTGAAATGAGTAGGGTAACTCTTGAGGAGTGTGGCTTTCCAAAAATATTTGCTCGTCTGAAGCAGAGCCAAGGGGCACTTATTTTGAGAACACATTGCTCCAAGCGTATTAAACAATATAAAGCACCAGCTTTAAAAAAAATTTAAAACTTCATTTTTCCTATGGTACCCAATAGATGCCAGGGAAAAAGAAAAGAAAAAAATGAAATGGCCTCCAAAGGTGGGCTCAAAACACCTCACCCTCGGTGGAGAAAAACTCCCACTCCATAATGTACCCTTCAGATACACTAGAAATTTTCTGGTGGTGGGTGCTTTACACCTCAGTTATCACCTACCCACATCCCCACCCACCAGCAATCTTGCATTTGCGTTGCACTTGCAGAAATGGGATATGGCCCGGTGAAATTGTCGACACCTGGAATGCATTCTTTACTTCTGATCAACAAGTCCTCTACACCTGGAAGGCATTCTTTGTACGAAATAAATAAAAGAAAAACACCCGGCAACGGAACAAGAGAAGAAAAACTAAAGGACCAAAGTCGAAACAAAAGACCACACCCGAAAGTGCAGAATGCACATTCTTCCCTTCCTTCTGATCAACTTTTGTTGCAACAACGTGGAAGAAGTGGAAAGACCTAAGTCCTTAGATCAATTGCCAGCAGCAACTAAAGTCAAGTCCAGTGGGCAGTGCCTGATGATGCCAGGTCTCCTTGAAGCCCAGCTGAACCAGCACCTACACAGGTACCTTCCAGTCTTGGTTGGGTTTTGTCTCTTTTTCAAACATAACTTCCAGTCTCAGTTTTGAGGATTGAAATGTTTTAAAGAAGTTTTGAGCCTGATTTTTCAAATATTTAGTCCTAGCTATAATAGAATGTGATTTTAAATAAATGAAGGAAAAACACCAGGCAAGAGAACCCCAGAAGAAGGAAAGAAAGGATCAAAGTCCAAACAAAAGACCACACCTGAAAGTGCAGAATGCACAAGGGGAAGCCTTAGAGGAGAAAGTACGAAACCTAGGACCTAACACAAAGGATTTTTGTCACACAAAACGCTGTGGCTTAACTTGACAACTGATGGTTCAAGGTACACCTTGAGAAAGGTTCATAATGATTCTCAAATTTAATTTATATTAATATACATTTCATGGACATGAAAAGACTTATGTTAATTTGTTTTTTGGTATCCATGTTGGTAGATAGGGAAAAAAATGAAGTAGTTATTTCTGAAATTGTCTTTGGAATGATCCCTGGATGACCATACGAAGAATTTCAAAAAATCTTTCATATATCAATTCTGATTATTCATGATTGAAATCAACTATGAAATTAATTAATTAGAGTTCCACATAGCTATGTACAATCAACTATGAAATTAATTAATTTGGGTTCCCCATAGCTATGTACTACCAGTGACGATCAATTATTTTAATTTTTTAATGTTTTCATATGGTTTTAAATAATTCATCATTGGTTATGTCAATGTAAAATTTAAGTTATTTTTTCACATTCATGTTGGTGGGTAGGGAAAAGGAGTGAGGTAGTTATAAAGATGAAGGTAGTTATTAGGAAAGAAGGGAAATAATTATTAAAATAGTTAGTAGCAAACAAGGTAATTATTATTTTTTAAAAAGGTAGTTAGATTTTGGATATGAAGCAATTGTATATGGACTAATTTTTGGAAATATTCAAGGACAACACCGTACCATAGATTCCAAATTAAACTTTTTTACAAAATGGAGCCTATGAAAGATTATAGAAAACCACCCATACATTAGTGCCTCAAAAATTCTCATCACTAGAATAAGATTTCAAATATAAAAAAGTAGGACCTTAAATAATTTTTAAATATATTTTCAAGCTGATGGAGGCCTACAATGTATTAATCTTCTCAATTTTTTCATATTATAATCATGATCGATCAAATTTTTAATATAAATTTATATTCAAAATCTTGAAAAATAACTAACTTAGAGTTTTCTTTCATAAAAGTCCTCAAACTTTATGTGTAGTTTACAATAAACTCAAAGGTGGGCCCCATGGTTTCATATTGAAAATTTAAAAAGTTTCAAATAATTTTTTTAATGTTTATGTCTTGACTAATACCATTTGAAAATAACTTTTGGTATATTTTACCATATTTATGCCCTTTAACATTTACACTAGATGAACTTTCCTTTTTATATATTTTTAATGGGTTTTTGTTTTTTGCTTTGATCTAATGATAATTTTGGTGTATCTTTTTATGTTTATGGTTGTGGCATCACAAGTTTTGATACATGAATTGAAGAACATCCAAAAGCACATTGAATGGGAGGAGACCAATAAGCTTGTGAAATCTATTTGTCTTATGAAACTTTTGAATTGTTCCAATTTTGTAAAAGACTTAACAATCTTATAGACACCATAGAAATAAACGATATGATTTGTACTTGTATGAGATAACCAATTTCAAATAGTTGGATTTTAACTATTTTGCATGGAATTCCACAATAAAGAACAAATTCAATTTTCAACTCCAATAAGTAGTTCCTCATCAGTGGTTGGTAACACTTCCTTTGAAAGTTTTCTACCCAATAATTATTTTTTTTAAAAAGAAATTTGTTATAGGATTTGTGCACTCTAAAGTAAAGGACTTTAACTTGTACATTTGTTAATTCAATTGGAATTCAATGTTATTTCTAATGATGAATGAGTTGGAAACAAGCATTGAGAAACATGCATAGAATGGTGAGTCATATAATGTAAACAATTTTTATTTTAGAGTTGTCATTCAAGTAGCATGTGGAATTTGTATGTTTGGATTGATATGTTTCATTGTATGCAAAAAATTTGTGATGGAGGCTAAGGTGAAACTTTTGGTTACCAAAAGGTAATTAAAAAAATTGGCACAAAATTGCCACCCTTGCAAATTTATTTTATTAATGTTTCTTCTAGTTAGGATTCAACATGGATGTACTAACAAAGTTTGATTTGGTGAAATTTTTTGGATCTTGATGTCATTGATGTGTTTTGATCTCAAGATATACATGTTTTTTTTAGAAAGAGGAAGTGGCCAAAAGATTCATGATTTTCTAAATGTTATCAAAACTTAAATGTTGTGCATATGTTATAGATCCATGCGAAGAAGTTAAAAAGGAGGACATGTGCACAATGTAGATATTGCAATTGAGGCATTACTTAATTTCTTGTTACAAATTTTCTTTCAAGATGTAGGTATGGGTGCAAATATATGTGGCATAGAAGTTTTTGACATCTTTTACCATGTCATTTTGAATAATTCTTGATTAAAGAAATGAGATCCACAAGAGCTTGCATATATGAGCATATTGTTCACATATATTGCATATCAAGGTTGTACACAATGCATCATGTCAATTTTGATGTTGACACCCTTTGGTGTCATGTTTGTATTAAAATTTCTAAGACACCATATAAATATGTTTCAACAAATATGTTATACAAGTTAATATTTTACATTGACAAAAAAAAATCTTCAAAAGTTACAACTAATTAATTACATACAATACCATTGAATGTAATTTATTTTTTAAAAGGAATGTAATCTACCTTTTGTGAGATATAATTTGAGCTTGTAAATCATTCATTCTATAATCTTGTAATATGTTTTGAAACATGTCAACAAATTTACATGGGATTGAAATGTCAATCCCATTTATGTACAAGGGTGCATTCACACTAACATGAGCAATAGCAAGAATAACTAGTGCTTAGTTTTTCATCTTTCAATGTGAAAATGTGTACTAATGTTGCAAGTCATTAAAAAACATTCATGGTCAACAATGTTTTTAATATATTATGAAAACATATCATATGATTTGGAATGAATCTAATGAGAATAAAGTACTGAAAAACACTCATTAAACATTATAACCACTGGTTTTTTAACATTGTAAATACTTTGATTTTGTGAAAAACAATTTAACATGAGATATTTTGGGGGAGATTCTTTAAACATATCTTACATAATAATATAATGCAACATCTTTTTAAGTCATAACTTTTTTGTATTTTTTTTTTCAATTTATAAAATGAAATATTCCTAAGATATTTCAAGTTATATTGTCCCTAAGCATGTAGGGTTGGTTCATGTTAATTATGGACATACCCACATTAGGATGGCCCAAAACATGGGACTAAAAATTCAGTTCCATGTATGTAGAAAATTATGTGGGCAAAAATTTCAATCCCATGTATGTTTTAGTCCCATCCTTTATAAATACATGGGATCAAATTTTCAATTCCAAATTTCAATTCCATGTTACATACATGGGAGTAAATTTTTAGTCCCATCTACGATTAAATATGTGAGAAAAGTTGAGATCAAAATTTTGATACCATATTGTTCAATTTACATGGATGAAAATTGGATTGAAATTTTGGTCACATCCTATATACAATTGAAAATGGGACCAAAATTAAATTTTACCTATTTTGATCCCCTATAAATTGAACATTTTTTTAATACTATTTGTGTAATCTTTTATGCATTTTTAATGCCTTATATTTTATTAAGTGAAATATTAAAAATATGAAATATTAATGTGTATTTTTTCCATACAATTAACTTTGTGTTTACTCTAACACTGAAAATGATGTGTTGGATGTGACATTGATGTGACATCTAATGTGAAATTGTCAATTCTCATCCATTCAACAACCATGATACACATGCATCACAACATAGTAAACATGAGGTTCCAAATGTTTGAATTGTCAAGCACAATGGTTGTTGGATATAGTGGAAATAACATACATAGTATTGATGTTCCCTCCACCTAGTTTTTTCTCTCTTTTAATTTAAACATGTCTCCCAATTCAACCCTACAAAGCTTCATCATTTTCAAGCTATTTGTCATGGGTACCATTTGCTTAAGACAAACATTCTTTGTCCATTGTTAAATGAGTTGATAAATTGATCTTCATGATTGCCCAACCTTCTTGTCATTTGAAATAAGAGTAGTAGAAAAATTTGATAGCCACTAGCAACATGTTTTACTAGTTATAAAGTTGTTTGATGTATGTTTTTCACATTTACCAAGTTTTGCTAAAATGTATTTTGTCCTCTTTTACCTCCTCTTCAATCAAGCTATATACTTATATATTTATATACTCTAAAGGCAACTTGAGGTACTTATTTTGCATGCTTCCATAAAAAGTGGGGATGTGGGATTAATAGATGAATGTTTGTTTTGCTTAAAACTAACAAATTTATTTTCCATTCTTTGAAAAGAAAGTGTAACTCTACTGCATTATTTTTGTTGGTTGCATGGGTTCCAACTTGATGTTAATTAAATCTTTATTGGTTTAATCTTCTTCTCATAAATGATGGGTTGAATAGTGTTTTGACTGCATCAAAGATATATCTTCTTTCTATTATAATAATGGGTTCTACAAATACATTGGATCAATTCTTAAGAGCTCAATAATGGGCTTTACATTGGAGTTGTTTATGTATGCATATAGAAAACAATTGATATTATTGTTTGAACAATGTTGACCTAGATCTCTTGTATGTTTTTGTGTGTGAGAGTTATGCCCATAAATCTATGGGATTATGATCCAATAATATATTCTTTGGTGGTTTCCTATATTTAATTCAAATGTTAATTAAAACATATACTTGGTTTGGTTTGAAGATCTTGATGGATGTGCAAGGTTCAAATACGAAAATGTGTTAATGATTACCAAAACATAGAATCCAAAATGTTTTTTGGGTTGGAGATATTTTTGAATATATTTCATTTATAATTTGGGACAAGTTATAAATTACTTATCAACAAATCAATAATATCACACAAATCACATCATACACAAAGTTGATGGAAATTCACATAACTAAAAATACAAATATGATGGAATGTTTCAAGACAAAATCCAACTGATGATGATACTACATTGCTAATTTTGACATTTCAAAACTTCAATTGGTTCAAAAGCTTATTTTGTGTTGGAAACACATTCATTTGTTATATGTAAAGAAAAATCATTTTGTATACACCTTCAATTTCATGTACTTGAAATTCATTGATGAACATAAAAAAACAACATTACCAAATATTATGGGGTCAAATGTATCAAATGTGATGAAGCCCATGACTTTCAAAGGAAAGCACTTTAACCTTGGTGCACCTATAAAACATCCTTTTGTAGTGACTACAACAAAAAAACAACATTATGTTTTTCAACTCATGAAAGAGAAGGTCCAAAACTTGTTGGATTCTTTGCCAAAACTCAAGGGAAGTCTTTGAAGGATCATGTTAAACCAACAAGTTAAATAAAAGTGGAAAAACTTCCACATCAGCGTTTGAGTCCAAATACAATCCCAATGTGATTTGTCATTATCGTTGAAAGAAAGGCACATTGTTTTAGATTACAAAAATAAAACATAAGATCATGCCAAAGGGGTGTTCAAAAAACTTGAGCTAATGTTATAGCTCAAAGTTCATAAACCTTAACCTTGACATTTTGAACTAAAACACATCAACCTTTCATGGTTGTTGTTGCCAAAGAAAGTAATACTTGGTATTTTGATATTGATGTAGGTAAACATTTGGCACCTTGAAGATGTTGGTCCTCCTCATATAGACCTTTGAACCCCTCCCTCATGTTCACGATATGGGGGATAATGGAAGTTAAAAAACAAATGGTGTAGCAACAATCACCATTTTTCATTATACAAGCCACATTATTAATGGAAGATGGCTTGTGCATGAACGTGAAGCCTGAGGTTGGAGGTTGGAGGTTGGAACTTAAAGTTTAATACAATTTTAATCCACCTACATGGATGAATGTCATTTTTACATGGATGAATTTCATTTATGATTTGAGATAAATAAATAAATCATTGGATGAAATTCATCCATGATTAGAAGATAAAGATCAAATTAATTTATATCCATCCTCATTTGTTGTCCAAATATTAATATTTCAAACTTGAATGTCATTTAATAATGATGGATAATGAAATTGTGATAATAGGGAAAATTGATGGTGTGACCAAAATGATTTAAATTTTTTTGTTTAAGAAATAATTTTCATGAAAAATGTTAAGGAATTAAAAAAATTTGTCATGGGTGAATGACTGTCACCCCCGCCCCCCCTACCCCCTCGCCCAATTGTTGTCAACAACATTGGTTAAATTTGAAGAAAAACATGGCGCCTTTGATGAAGAATGAAAAAAAAAAAAACCCCATAGTTGCAAAAGACAATTATATATAGGTTTGAAAGAAGTTGTGGCACCTTTTAGAGGAGGGGGAGGAACAAACCTAATGTCATTGTCAACATTGGGTCAATTTGCCTAAAAAAATGATAGAATTTTTTTTTAATTTTAAATTTTAAAAACAAAAATTACCATTTGGTGAATGTTAGCATAGTAATGGTAATGTATATATAGTTAAGACCCTTTTGAAATAATGAGATTTAAAACCATAGTCACAAAATACATCTATAATGAAATTTACATTATATTATTCAACAAATGGTATATCATATATAATTAGATTTTGTTTTATGAAGTTTTACTTAATTAAAATTATGGCAAAAACATTTATCCATAAAACTTTAATGATAAAATATAACATTCATCCATAATTTTAATGGAAGTTCTATTTATTAAAAAATGTACTAAATGCAATTAATTATTTTCATCCATACATTAGATGAATGAAAAAAATCATCCATAATGAAGATGAATGTTTATTTTCATCCCTATGTTTGCATCTAAGTTTATTAGTCAACATTCATTTTGCGATTAAATTCTTGGGTTTTAATTTACTTGCATGTGTATAGGTAAAAATACATTTTAGCATCCCAAGTTCCAACTCTAGGCTTTAGGCTCGGGCTCTAGGCTCATGTAATAGCTTGCCTCCAATAATTTTCATTTTCATGATCATTACATGGTGAAAACAACAAAAAAGTTCAAAAAAAACTTTCCATTGTAATCAAAAGGATTTTTACTTCCCATTGGTGAAGGAGTCTCCTTAATAAAAGTTACTTTTATTGTTGGCCATAACATCAAGATGCAAATAACATCAATTGTCACTATTGTTTAGTTCAAACAAATTTTGTGCCATGCATGAAATTAAACATAGATGTCATGGTCCTTGGAATTAACAACAATTTCCAATTATTTCATACCTACCCACTTTGTGAGGGATGTGTTGTTGGAAAACAACCCCAAAAAATTCCAACTTTTCTTGAAAATGATTTTGAAACCAAAGTTGTGTTCAAACTCATACATTTAGACAAATGTGGTCCCATGCAAATAAAGTCTTTGAATGGATTTGTCTACTTTGCAACATCTATAGATGATTATTCATGATTCATAATAGTTTATTTCCTCAAGAGCAAATATGATGTCTTTCAATGTTTTAATATTACAAAGATATTGTTGAAGCTCAAATAGGTAACAAAATTAAATTTTTGTGATTTGACATTGGTGAATACATTTATAGTATTTTATCAAGTTTTGTGAAGATAATGGCATGTCTTGACCATATATATGCCACATATATTTGAACAAAACAAGGTGTTTAAATGGAAGAACCACATTTTTGTTTGAAGTTGCCCACGACATGTAACCTACAACATGTAGCCTTTCCGAATAGCTAAACTCCCACATGTAGGTGTAAACACAATAAAATGGCTCACCTATGGCATGACCAATGGTTAATTTTACCTATTTTTAAGTGGGACATTAAATTAATGCTGAAAATGTTTTATGTACTTATACAACAATGCTTTTAATATATTATGTAACCATTTAAAAAAGTTTGAAATGAATGTAATGAATATAAAAATACCCAAAAAAACTTTTAAAGCATTGTAACCAATGTTTTTCACTATTTAAAAGACTTAAAAAAAGACTTTAAAATATTTGAAAATACATATGTTTAAGTTTTTAAAAATATCAACCTTAACATAATATTATGATTAAAATTTTAAACATTTTAAAATATATATTTCAAAATTTTCCAAGAATATTTAGATTAAACATAGGACAATGTGGGTGGGTGTGAGTCATTTAACATGTTTAGACCCATACTTTTTGGGTTAGAGCTTATAATAGTTGTTATATTCAAAACCAGTTTTTGGATGTCATAGTGTCATTTTGTTTGCACTTCTATGGATTAAAATTTGTTTCATGTCAAATGTTTTTTAAATTTATAAAAAGGGATTTGATCATATGATTTTTATATAATCTAGTTTGATTTTTAAAAAAAATGAAATAATTTGAAATGGAAAGTTTTACATCAAATGGGGCACTTTTAATTGCAAACAAGTTATGATGTGACAATCTTTATAAAAGGTGGAAATGGACTCATTATAATCATAGTTTGCAATGAAATAACACAAATAAAAATAAAAATTATTCATAATTGTGGTTTGCAAATCCAAAATGAGTTCTTTTAAACTATTTCAGCATTATATGAAAGTTTGGTGGACTTTTGATGACCAAAAATCAACATAAATGGCAAAGTCCCCCATGTTATGATTTTGTAAAATTGAGGAAAACAAAACATGAAGATTGTAACCTAATTTACATTACATGGTTAGGTGTCATGTATTGTTCATTGGAAATTTAGATGAATGTTAAAGACAAATTCACAACTTGAAATTTTTGGCTTGTAAGAAATACATTGTAAAGAGTATTATTTAGGACTCAAAATTTTGGTCAAAAGTGGCTTACTTTAAAGTGCAAATACCCATGACTAAACCCCCATGATCACCTCAAGAACATGCTTATGATGTTCCATGGGAGACACTTATTCTAATTCTACCTACTCTTCTTACTTTACCCCAAAACCTTTGAATGTTCAAGCAACTTTGCTATTTCCATCCATTCATTGAACCTCATCTCCTCCCTATGTTCTTACACCTTTTAGTGATCACAACATTGATGATTGATCATGACCTATTTGAAAATTCATCTTATCAAAACCTCAATCCTATTTCAAGCCCTTTAGGTTCTCTTCCTCCCCTTATCAATTTACTTAAACTATAAAAGGGAAAATTACCAAGTACACCAATTATGTTGCAAACTTGGTGACCATTTCCAACTTTTACCAAATTGATGAACTAGCCATGGTTGATGAAGCTTTAATTAATTTAAGAAGGAACCATTGGAAGGAAGCTTTGGAGTCTAAATATTTTATGTAAAAATGCCATAAAATTTTGCATATATTTTTTGTACTAAATAAACAATAATATATATTTTTCTAATGCATTCTACTATTCTTAATATTTTATGTATTTATCACAAGCTTATTACTTTAGTTGATATTTTTACATTTTTCAAATCTAACTATTAAAATGATTGTTATTAATGTTAATTGAACATTATACACCTTAATACACATTTTGATTTAAAACTTGAATTTTTGGATTATGACAACGTGAAGCTTGAAAATGTGGAAAGAGTTATTTTGTGCAATTTTGATAATATTGCAATTTATGGATAATAGTTTGATAGTAGATTAAAAGATTAATTGATACAAGGGCAAACCCATCCTTGGGTGGTACCATTAGGAACCACCTCACTGACCAAATTCAAAGAAAGGTGGACTCAATTTAATTTAATTTTTAAAAATTAATCTTTTTTAAATTGTGATTTTTACTATTGACTTGCACCACATGAACTTTGTGTTCCCACCTAAGTATACATTGTGGAAAATTTGTAAACACCTACATAGGCTACACAAGTAAAAGATTTGCATTTTTGACATGTGTTTTTGACATTCTTGACGCCTTATCATTGAGTGTCAAGTTGCATCATTGTAATGTTTTTTTGGTTCATCAACTTTAGTCATTAGGGTATGGCTCAAATTGTTGATTGAAAAGAAAAGAAATGAAAATTATTACCACAAACTTGTAAATGTGAATGCAATGGGCTTTTTAAACTTCTTAGTCCCAAACTTTGGAAATTGCTAAAAACATTATGGTCGCCTCAATCCAATACTACTAAACAAATAAAAAAGAGGACAATATGAAGCCTTCCTAGAAATTAAACACATTAAAAGAAGTGAAAAAAACATGTTCCTTTTGTGTTCTAAAACAAACGAACCCCAAATGTTACATTTTTGAAACTTTTTCCTTGATCACTCATTTGGAATATTAAAACTTACATTTTTGTAAATCCAATTGAATTTTGAAATTTTATATGACTTGGGTAATCTTTTGAAATAAAAATTGAAATGAAAAGTTTTCCTTAAATGAATCCTATGTTGTTTAAAAATTAGATGGGTTTAAAAGTTTTGGGGAGTGGCATTCCTATTGGTACCACCCAAGGATGGGTTTGCCCACAATATCTTTAGCTTTTGAAAATTTCTCCATATCACATTTGATACATTCATATAGGGGTTGAGTATTTTAAAGTGTACCATTTAGGACTAAGGGGAGGTAATCCCTATGAAGTTTTATATTTTGATTTTCATAAAGATGAAAGAATGAATATTTTTGAATATTTTATGAAAAATTAAACCATCACACACTTAAAACCATCAATATCATTCACTTTGTCATGTCCACATGTATGGTAAATACAATTAGTAAAAACATATTTTAAAAATGATGTTCTAACACATTTTTGGTATTCATCAAATAGTTTGGATTTGTAGTTCAAAAGGTCAACCTCATAAGGTGTCACCTATTCTTTAATGTACTTTTCACACAATTTTCTTCTTTTGCCTTTGAGGATAGCTTTTTTGGCCTACTTTATTTTGGTTGGACCCAAAAATGCAAGATGTTGATTCAACACTACCACCAAGTCAATTGGTTGTTAGTTACAAGTGGATTTTGAGAAGGAATCATCATATTTCAATATTGGAACATTGCTCATGAGAAAAACTCCAGGAATTAGTTATTAAAATTATATCATTAAGAATAAAAATTGCATGTGTAGCTACGCATAATTAATTTTCACATTCACCAAATGAACATGAAATCATTCTTAAACTTTTAAAATCTTAAATGAAGAAATAAACATGCTTCAACTTAGAAACTTTGTTCACCTTAAAAGGTTTATAGTCTTTTCAAAACCATTTATGAGTTAAAACAATTAGGTGAATGTGGTATGGGAGATATTATTTTTATTTCCTACAAAGTGAGATCAAAAAGTATGTTGTTGATCCCAACATATGTATCAAAACAATTCAAGTCATTTTGTCCTTTTAACTTGGTTTTATGCGAATGATTAATTAAAATTTGTGAGCAATGATGAATGATTCTTATAAGGTGTCAAAGTTGACCTCTCTAGTGCATTTTAAATGGCTAATTTATGAACCCCATAGAATAAATTGTTTTTAGATTCAAGTAAGTAAGACCATCATTTCAACCATTCCATTCACTTGCTTCAAGAGAGATATCTTGAGGATATTTTAAAACATTTTGTGACATTGGAATGTAAGGTTGAAAGCAAGATAAAATAAACAAAAAAAATAAATGTCTCCATTTAAATTATGTGTCATTCACATAATTATAATAAAAGAACATAAAGTTGAGCAAGAATATGTGTCAAGTACTATCCATGTTTGAGTTATTAAGTTTAAAAGAATATCATTTTAAAAAACCAAAAACAATTTGAGCCTTATATATAAAGTAAAAATACATTTGAAACCAATTAATTAATGTGTTCAAACATATTTTTACATTTAAATACTTTATAAAATAGACATTGTATGGGCATAAGCAAGACAAAATGAACAATTTTAAATACAAAAATATGCAAAATAGATATAAAATAGTAACAAAACCCATGATAAAATGATAATACATTGATTTTCTTTATATGAATGATTAAAAATTTAAATAATTCTTCCCTACAATGCATTAGTTTTCAAATTTTGCATCATAAAATAAATTGAAAGTAAGATTTTCAAGATATAAATAGCTTTTACAGTCTATTTTTTGCCAAGTGTGAACTTTTGTAAATGCTAAATATGATGCAACAAATAGAAAATAGATTAGATTTTTTTAATCCCTTAGAAATATAATTATTTTTATATCCTAACATTGTATAAGTGTATTTCATTATATATTCTATGTTTAAAGTTCCCCAACCATGAATTTACCACCCATTAAACACAGACATTTTTGTTTATTTTCAAACCTTATTGGGTGAAAACATCCTTGGGTGGTACCACTAGGAATGTCACACCTTGATTTTCATAGACCTATCAAATTTTAATAATCATAGGAAACATTTAAATAAATATTTTCATAAGATATTTTCAATGAGTACATTTATCAGGTTCCATAGATTTTAGAATTTTAATAATATAAAGAATATTGTGTATTTTGATGTTCCTAATGATCGTTCTTTATTTTGTTAATGTAGATTATTTTACATGTAAAAAAAATGACCAAAGGTTTTTTTTAATCATACTTCCATTCATTTTGGTGTTACTTTATTGTTTTCATATACAAAATACAAGGTAAAAATGAAAATGAATTTGTGAAGTACATTTTTTGTTTACTTGAATATCATGCTTGCACCCATATGTACTAAGTTAAGATATAAAGATCACCATATATTTGAGGTTGTCGTAAAAAATTTCTAATCTATCTTTGTTAAAACATATTTGACACCTACTTAAAATTAAAGTTGATTCTAAGAAATTAGAGTTCACAAATAGATGACATTTAAAAGATATTAAAACAATGCAAAAATTGAAAATTAATGCGTCCAAATTGGGTATTAGGAACCACTATGGGATATAGCAATTGTTTGATTTCATTGAGATAAACACTAATTTAAGATGATGCTAGATTTATTAGATTTTTTGCAAAAGCATTTTTAATGTATTATGAGAACATTAGGATAAATCTGAAATGAAACTAATGAACATGGAATACCCAAAAACGCTTTTAAAGCAATGTACCCAATTTGCTTTTTGTTGCTCGAAGGACTTTCAATAAGAGTTGAAATTATTTGAAAATAAAATTTTAATGAGATTTTTTTTGCATACACATTTGGATATCATATATGATGCAACATCTTTTGGATCATAAAAATTATAATTATTTTTATATTGATATGTAAATCATGATTTTAAGAATATTTTACAAAATATGCTACTTTTAAAGATTTGATTCTCAATGCAAAGGTATTTTATCTTTGATCATTCAATTAAAACCATCAAATGTTTCACAACTTTATGATATGAATTTTTGTTGCATATTGAAGTTGTCAGTTGCTTCATGTATGCAAATACAAATACTTTTCGAAACTTGGCTTTTCTAACATCTTTTGACATGTACAAACCTCAAAACATTCATTACTTTTGTTGGTTGGGGTAAGAAAGGTTCTAGGATCATGGCATGTCACAAATTAATGCATTTGACAACAATAAAATGCACTTTTTGCTTTGTACATATCACTAAACATATGGGAATTAAATATGGTGGTGCTAGTCTAAAAATTCAAAGATGGATTGCCTCTAATGACAAATAATCAAGACTTTTGCAAGCCTACATCTAGATACATATTTTATACTTGTTGGAGGTGAAATTTCATGGCTCAATGTGATTTAAGCAAGCTATTGTTGATCTTTCCTCAACAGAAATTGAGTACATTGTAGCTATTTTAGCAACAAATAAAATTGTGTGGCTAACATAACTAATGAAATACCTTGGATCAATTTCCTTAATTGGAACCTATTCAACTAATGTGTGATGATCAATCTTGCATTGTGCTGTCAAAGACATCTAAAGAGCATGACCCATTATTCATATCGACATCAAGTATCATTATTTGAGGGAGAAGGTGGCAAGCTCAGAGATAGAATTTGCTATACATAACAACTGCACACAAATGTTGTCACAAAATCTCTTCACAAATTGAAATCACCAAGTTTGTGTAGAAAGGAAAGGATTGACAACTCCACATCCTAAAGCATGATCAGGTCTTCTTTTTAAAGTGAGGGTGTTAATGATAGATATTCATTTAGGGTTAACATGAACACACCATACCCTTTCATACTCTTGGGTTGTGTTTGGAACTCTTAAGGGGATCTTCTACGTTTTGACATTAACTCATAATCGCAATATACAAAGCACAGTTTTGTTTATCAGATTGTGGTTGTTGGTAATCCATAACATCGTATTGGGTTACATACCCATTTGATGCACTTGGGGTCTGCTTGCAAGGAGTTTCTTAAGGACTTTGAGAATGAGGATGATCAATCCAAAAGCTATTGCAAGATTAGAAGACTTGAATGGAGAGTAACATTTGGTGTGTGTCCAATGGAGCTATGACCAAGGTCTGGTGGTAGTACTAGAGCACTACAGACTGTCCTCAAACCAAAGCAATTTCAACAGATGTTATTATGGCACTTGGACTTGAAGCCAAGAAGAATTTTGGGGTGTGCAAGTGACCCACAAAGTATCTCACATTTTGGGCTGGATGCAATGGAGAAGGTCAACAGAAATTGCAAATGCCCAACTTTTTCAGGCTGCAATTCAAAGAGGATAAGATGTATATTTCTAGTACGTGTATCACTACTTGGAACTTGGAGAAAAGCTCTAGTTCTGCTACAACTGTGAGATTGTGGTGGGTATAGATAAACAGGATGGCATTTTCTTGTTAGGAGAGCTGAAAGTTACTATCTGTATTATGTTATATCTGTGTTCATATATGAGAACTGGAATGATCCAAGCATCCCAAGATTTCACTGTGGATCACACAATTCAAATGCAGGCCTGCTGTGCTATCCTACCTTGAATTTGAATGCTGCGCCTTCCAGTTGGAATTACTGAAGATGCCAAGGAGCTCATTCTTGAAATTTTTCTACTTACCCAAGTTTCTTGGAAACAAATTTCAACTTTATTTTTGGTGCTGCCATTTTGTCATTGCTTTCTATCAATTTCAAAACTAGCAGGGACTAAATGCAAGTTATGGGATTAGAACGATGACTTTAAAATATACTGAATTTTGTTTGTACAATAGCAAGACTTTCCTGGACATGGCCCAGGTGGATCATGTGGCCATGCCATCAGCTTGGGTGGAGGAGTAGTGCAGGTGGGAATTTGTGTTGTGCAATTGAGCACAAAGAGGTATCAGAGAGTCAATAGTGGATCAGAAAATTTGCACCACTAGGTTGACCTCATCCTTGGCTGCAAGCAACTTGAGGCTTTAATTGGTATGGCTGCCAAATACTATTGGCCTTGTCCAGTATTTGCTGTAGAAATTTAGGTTTTTTGGGTAGGGTTTATTTGTTTTTGGACCCCAATATTTTAGTGTGAACGAAGTTCCAGCTTTTTCATGTTTGGGAGGGTTTGTCACCAAGGAACCATCTTGGAGTCCCATAAACATGACATTCTAAAATGTACTCATTGGTCATTGTAGGAATCCAAGATCTAGACACACAAATGAATCACAAAACAAACTTGCTGTCAACCAAGAAGAAACTCAGCAACCACACCTCCTATTCCTCTTTTGTGCTCTAGTTGTGCATGACAGTCCTTGTGCAACTTCTCAATTCTCAGATGCAAATCATGCATAATATTTCAACTGAAGATTGGATGCGGAAAAAGAGATGTGGAAAAAGTTGCTGTTTGCCGCAGCTATCCTCTTCTAAATACACGTTACAAAAGTGGCACAAGGATCCAGTAACAGCATTGCTCCTTAGTAATGACTTGAAAGCTGCTGTGCAGTGGCAACAGACAACGGGGGTCATGTGGTCTCATGGACATTATCAGATGATGTCTTCAAGAACCCATCTGTACAACAAACTCAGGTACCCATATGCTTGTCGTGAATTGACCAGCATACATGTAAAAGTGGACTTAGGGGATATCTGCATTTGTGTTAATAGCTTTCAGAAGTTGCAGCCATCATAGATCTGTATTTTGTAAACTTGCACAAGTTAGCCTAGATACAAAGTATAAACTTGCATGTTTGAAGAAAGCACATCCTCTGTTCTTCTCTGTTACCAAATGAACATGAAATTCTCTATGCTAGTGTCCATGCTACTTAGCTGTAACTGCTGGTGGTTGAATCATAACTCAGGCTTGTTGCAGTTTGACAAATGCACATCTTGTCAAATTTGTCTGATTGTTGATGCCCAGAATTAGAGACATTATCACTGTCAGCACTCTGGTTAAATCTTCTGTGCACACCTGCTGCTCCACCTGATCACCTTATATTGAAGAACCTTCATGGGTAGCTCTCCACTGTACATGTGTGTATGTTATGTGTGTAGACAGCTAAACTCATCCAGTGTTGAAGAGACTGTTGACAGAGAACCTACTGCCAATGACAGGGGCTGGTGACAGTGCCTACTTACTCCTACAAGTTTGTCAATTTGGACACAACAGTCTAAAGCAGTACATTCTAGACCAGAATTCACCAGCAGGGTGAGGGGCATTGATATTACCCACTTTCCTGCACTCACCCTTCAAGGCCTTCTTCACCATTTTTCTGTAGAAATTTACACTCAGATCTGTCAAATTAGACACATTATAGAATGGAACACGGATCTATTGTTTAGATGAGGATTGTGCTGCAGGTCCAGCTTGTATCCTGCTTTGCTCTTATTGTCGCTTCAGTATTCAAACACTTCTTTTGTCAATTTGTTACATTCTCATGGCAGTTGTTGTCACTTTGGCAGATGTTCTTGGCTGCAAGTCAGTTGGTTCCTTGTTGACTGATGATTTCAGTAACTGCAGCAATTCATGAGGCCTGATTTTGATGCTCTCCCATGTATGCAGACCCTACAGGATCTAAGTGTCTTGACCCTGCATGAAAACTGAATATCTATTGGAGCCAAGTTATGAACTTGATGTCCTTTGGCTCTCGGTGTTTTCAGACAACTGTTGGTTCCTCAGAATGTGTGTTCAAAATTGGCAAACAAAAGCAGCACTTTGACATTCCACCTTTCAGCTGTTGCAGTTCTTACAGGACAGACAAGTGTGCTCAATTTTGTAGACACTAGTATGGTCACAAGATGTGGTATCAAAGAACAAAGGTTGACTCCTGATGGTCTGAAGCCCAGGAAGGTTCTTGCAAAGGCAATTTGGAGTCCAGTGTACATGTAGAAATGAGTACTAAGTGTAATACATATGTCCAATCTTTTTGTTGCTGAGGCCACCATGTACATGATACAGTGATGAGGACCCAAATGTCCAGATCAGAACTCAATACTTCAGGTTGCAAAGGTGAGTATTGTAACAAGCGTGAAACTGTTGATAAGGGATATACTCATCTTCTTTGATGTTAAAGTCTATACTCGGACATGAAGGATAAGTGTTAAACTATGCATCAAGAAGGTCACACAAGTTCAGTGTTCAGGTTGTCTAATTTCAAACTGAATATTAAGCTGATTAGAATCATGGTGGAAACCTGTGAAAAACCACCAAAGATAAGGGATCAGCATTTTAGCATTCAAGCATCGTGTGGAATGGTAACAGATTCCAGAAGATAAGGGATCATATTACAACTTGAACAACATTTTAGCTCTGCAATCCACAACCAGGTTGACATGTCTAATTTCAAGCCCTGAAATCAACAACAAACACATTGTGAATGGTCTTCTTACAGACGCAGGCAACAAGCTGCTGACAAACTATTTTTTGTCTGTTGAACTCTCTCTCACCTTGGAACTAATAAGACGAACAATGCAGACACAGACTTATTGCACACCAGCAGCAAAGATCTTAAATTCACAAGACTTTTGGTATTCAATGAATCAACAATACTGACTACCCAAGGGGACACTGCATTACAAAAACCAAGCTTTTCAGCTTTCATATTGCTAGCTCATACAATAATAGTTTCACACCATGTACATTAAAACTACTATTGCAAGTTCAAAGAGGGAATTAATTAAGTTGCAACCTTAACTGCATATCATTTTGGTCTGGATGCTCCAGAGGGGGCAGCTTGAAACACATCACCAGCTTAGGACTCTACAAAATGTACACAAACTATGAACAACAAAGGCTCAATGATCATCACCCAGCCATTGCAGAGGACATCAATGTTCATCATGACTCTTCTATTGAGCATTACAGTCTACTCAATTTGTTTTAGCGGCTGCACACTATTTACTTGTCTGGTACTCTACAAGCCTTTTGTGTTCACTAGATTTGAGTTTTGGTAAGAAATTGCTCGTCTACCCAAGCAGCTGGCTGGCTACTGAGCCACATTACTCAGGCTATGAAATAAACTCAGGATTCATGGTGAAATGCAAGTCTGTGCAAGCAGATCTGCAAAGATTACAACATTGGACCCAGTATGATGCCCCAAACTTAGGCAATGATTTGGTGGGCCTAGACTAAAAAGGGCATTGTGGTGTTGTTGGGCTCTTGAATTGAGCTGAAAACTAAGTCCTGACGGTTTGCAGAGCTCTATAGTACTTGCTTGACTGCATCCACATTAAGCTTGCACAAGATGGTACTGTTCAGGTCTTTCAGCGCCCTTGGGATGATGTTTGTAAGCATTGGAGAGGAATTCTTGGAAGGTAAAAGCTCGGTAGATTCGAGGTTGTTGTGGCGTGACGAGCTCTTCAGGTGCCATAATGGTTGCACTCAAAGGAGGGTTAAGGAAGCAGGCCATTGAGAGACGCTTACTGGTACCATTCACAATTGCCCTGTGTAATACACTCTTGTATCTCCTGTTGCTCAAGATCTGCAAAGCAAAAGACAATAATTTTCCACATCATGAGTCCAATAGGAATTCCAATTAGCAAAAAAGGAAGAAAATTTCCTCCAAAGACAGAATCACCAAACTTTTTCAAGGACTTGGCTCTCTCCTTCTACAAACAGTTCAACAACCAGCTTATTTATAACCGTCAGAGATTGCCACACACTTTGTACTAGCTACTGTCACTGCTGCAGTGCTGCTGCATTCGGGTATAGCATGGACTTGGTCCCCTTGCAATATCTTCTTCCAACAGATCATGTCAGAAACTTGCACATGTGACTGCAAGTTACTAAGATCCTTGCTGCAAAATGTGCTGAATCTTTTGACTGTGATCTTACAATCAGTGAATCTTGTGAAGATTGCTCAAACAGACATATATTCTGCTGCTGCAGCTGTTGTTTAAAATAATTGTCAGTCCTTAAAAACAAAACTTCTTGTACAGTGAAGAAGAAGAAGAAGAAGATGATTATGATGAAGAGTGGGGCTTCATGCATGCAAGTGCTGATCACTCTTAGCATACACTCACTCACTCTTGGCCCTATTGCAAAGTTCAAAACCAGACTGTTGACTTGGCATGATGATGATAATGATGATAGAGAATGTGAATAATGAATCTACTGACAAAGTGTTTTGACTTTTTGTACACGTAGCAGGGGACAGAGAATAAGAGCTCATAGAGTCCTGTCCTGGCAGGATTTGATGTAATATTCCAGGCCACATGCAGGCAGGCTAGGCAGGGCCCACTGCAAATAGCTGGTACCGGCCTAGTTTCAGCTGGTAACCATCAGGGTTTATCTTGATAGAGGTGGAAAGAGAATGAAAGCTGATTCAATATCTAGATGCAGTGAGCGTCTGGACTAGCAAAAGCTGTTTTAGCTGCTCTGCTGCATCTCATCATCACTCCAGTGTGAATCACAAATAGAACAAGCTGAGGCCAAACTAGCTTAGCTTCTGTTACATCTCGGGAATACGTCATATTCTGTTGCAGCTTTGCAGCCCTGCTGGATCAACTTCTTGGTTCTTTGGTTCGTTGGCTGGCTGCTGCATGCTTTGGATTCATGCAAGTCAACCCGGAGAATCATTACTGGACCAGTAGCTACATGTACATACAACTCACCACTGCCAGCAAAAACTTGTGTGGAGAAGGTCTAGCATTTGTTGCAAGAATGTACAAAATTATTGGGAAGTCTGCACATGACTAGAGTACTACTGTATGTGTGTGTGCGTGTGTACCTGGAAGAGGTCACCAACGTTCACGACGAAGCACTCGGGTCGAGGTTTGACGGTGACCCACTGCTCGTTGATGAATACTTGTAAGCCGACCACATTGTCCTGGTGAAGAATGGTGAGGAGATGAGGGTCGGTGTGAGCGCGAAGCCCAATTGCGAGCTCGGGCTCAGGACACGGAGGATACAAGTTCAAGCGCATGGACACCATGGCTGATTCTTCGAAGTAGTGGTTCAGTCGCGTTGGCGGCAAGCCTAGACCTTCCGCAAGAAGCTCAGTGAGCTGCCTTGCTAGCTTCTCCACTTCGCCCATGTACTCTTCCAATGTCTCACTGCACACACAACACACGCCACCATGCATCTAACCGTTCGTTATGATGTTCTAGAGCTACTCATTCTTCCAGCATCTGCGAATCTAGATCCAATAGGGACGAGATTTCATGCAAAACTTGAGGCTATGTCCACCAGCTTGCAGTCCGAAGAAAACATCATGCAATACCTGAAATCCTCCTGCTCAGAGTCGAAGAGTTTGGAGGCGTATTCGGCGATGTTGGAGTAAGGATGTAGCTGTAAACTGAAGCTTTCTGCCCAGTGTCTCACAGTCTGGTCAACCCATGTGTTAGCTCCGTAACCGAACTTCTCGCCCGGGGGTCGATGTGCTCTTTCCTTCGCTTCAAGCGGACGCTCGAAGAGACGGTGCGCTTGCGCCTGGCATCTCGCAATCAGTTTGAGGTCTACTCCATGGTTTTCCACTTGCAGAAACCCCCATTTCTCGCAAGCTTCGGCCATGGCACACACCACTGACTGTCTGTCGGTCTCCCCACCCGTCCACAGCTTCGAGAGGTCGATGACAGGAACGTCGAGAAGCTCTGAACTCTGTGCGCATACAGACGCCCTGTCGTCTTCCACTTCCACGAACATCTCTGGGAGCTTCATTGAACCTTGTAGGATAGCTGAAATCAATACTGCGTTGGTCAGTGAACCTGAGCTCGCTGCCAACATGGCTGCTAGATCTGAGGTAGCTGGAAGTCTCGTAGACGGTATCTGTTGCATACCCATGATGGCTGCCACAAATCCCAGCGGCTTGGAATTCAACAAAAACGAGAAAAAACACTAGAAGATTCTTGAACGAAGCCTGCAGCTGCGCACTTGGGTCGAGAGTTTGAAAGCTAATGATCAACGATTCTGAAGAGTCCAATCCAGCTCGCACATTTCAGCTGCCAGAAGGTTATCAGAAGATTTTCGAGAACGGAGCTTGCAAGGTACTAGAACTTGGAAGTTCGACGGGGGCTTTACGATATACAAGGTTGTTGTGACGAACTGCAACCACATGTCTCGCTTCTTCGAGTTACAGGAATGCTCCAAGCTCTCGACGTCTTGCACGCGGAGTCTAACTTAAACTATTGGCGGAGAACTAAAGCATTTTGTACCACAGACATTAACTTTTCTACAACTTCGTACAAGTGCGCAGCGGAACAGACTGGCTGACTAGGCAAGAACAAGAAGAACTGAACAAGCTTGCTATGAAAGATTTCGGACGTCGACAAGTGCATTGACAATGAAGAAGCTGTAGAGGACTAGACGTTTACAACAACATTCACAAGTTGTGAGATCTTCAAAGCTCAACATGTATATATTTTTGGAATCAAGAATCGACAGCTCGCGGCTCGACAAAGCAACATTCAACTCAAAACAATACTAGGCACACGCAACGACAAACTTTGCGTTAACGCGTAACCCAAGCTTAGATTGGTCGAGATCGAGGAGTCGGGCTACTGCAGCTGGGAGGAAAGACAAGCGAGAACAGGATCAACGACTAGCTGGCTGGAACAACACTATGAAGCCATGCATCCAAAATGGACGAGAGGAAGTGGCCGGGACGTTGTATCCAGATCAGTTCGGAACATCAAACACATGAAGAACAGGCAGCTCTTGAATATAAGCGGGTGGTGATCACTACAAACTCAGGGCTCCATCAGATACCGTCAGTCTAACTGGACGTCGAGATGCAGATCAACATGAACTAGCTGGACAACTGCTGGACATTAAGAAATGCTCGAATTCGAAGCAAGCCTGCAACACTGACTAGAAATTAGTTACACTCTAGTATCCGAGTTTTATAAAAGCTGGACTGAAGAACAAACCCCCCAAGCAAGCAAACAAGCAAGCAAGCAGTTGCTCCAACACGTTACAAATATGCCAATTTCAAACGTCTCAAAGGACGTTACGTGGATCAGCTGAACTAGCTAGTAACTTGCAGCAGTACCCCTGAAACCAGGAAATTAAGAACTAGCTGTAGATCAACAACACTAGCGAGTGAAAGACCTAGAAAATGTATACCAACCCTTGAACCCAAGCAGCAGATCGGGTGCGGACACGAGGAGAGAAGAATGTGCAGTCTAGAGAGACACTGATGAGGATGAGCGAGGTGCAAGGCAAATGAAGAAGAGGAACGTGAGAGAGAGAGAGAGAGAGAGAGAGCGAGCGAGAGAGAGAGAGAGAGAGAGAGAGCGAGAGAGAGAGAGAGAGAGAGAGAGAGAGAGTCTGCAGCACCAGCAAGTGCGGAAGGGTAAGCGGAGTAGCAGGAAAGGCAGTGGGCGTGGGATGGGATGTTGTTGGGCAGAGAAAAGGGCGAGGAGGCAGGGTCTTTTATATTTAGCTCAGCAGCGGCAGGAGCCGAGAAGACGCATCTGGTTGCAAACCCAAATTGGGCAGACAACGCCGTGGACGCTTCTTTCCTGGTACCCGCCATTCCGGGAGGGAGTGTCTGGAGAGCCAGCAGCCACTAGCTTCTGCCAGACAGTCTCGCCTCTCAGGCCGTCAGTCAGTAAGTCAGTCGCAGTCACTAGGTCCACTGCATCTCGTCTTCACCCAGCTATTTGGCCCACTGTTGTACGTTCCCTTCCATTGTACGCATGTACGTATACCTACGTATACCCACAACCCCAACTGTTCATACACCCATACAAACACATACATACCTACATACCTACCTACATATATACAGGCTTTAAGCTGTGGTGCAGTACTGATGAAGACTCTGAAGCTAGCTTTCAACGAACCTCTCTCATTGCTAGCTCAATAGTTTTTGGTTCCACTTACAAATTACTTTTGGAGCAAAAAAACTGGTCTACTAATTAAGTGTTTTCAACACCTAGATTAGTTACTTAATTGGGTAACTAACTAGAGCACAATGAGATCACACATACATATCTGCTTACATGAGATTTTGCACCTGGTGAAACTCAGTTAAAACCGAGGGATTTTAGGTTTTACCTCCTGCAAGAACCACCCAGGTCAAGAATATTTTTGTTGCATTGAGAGTTTAAACAACTCTGAGTGGAACAAGTATGATGAGTGTTACCCAGGTTAATTTAACCCTGTAACTAGGTTCATGAGATGGATGATAATTTTCATGATGGACAAACTAGCATTTATAACAATGAGTGTTACCCAGGTTAATTTAACCCTGTAACTAGGTTCATGAGATGGATGATAATTTTCATGATGGACAAACTAGCATTTATAACAATGAGTGTTACCCAGGTTAATTTAACCCAGTTCCTAGCTTGATGAGTTCAATGATAATTGTGGTAATTATTGATGAACTAGCAAATACAATGAGTGTTAACTTACCCACATTAGGTTTAGCCCCCTAACTGGCTTGATGTAGATCAAGGATATTTGTTGTAATGGAAGGAAATACTAGCCGTGTTTCAAATGGACTTCTTTGTCTCTGTTTTTGGCAGTAATGACCATATCATCTTATTACTTAAACACAGAGACAGTGACATTGTGGTTGGTTGTGGGTTCCGAAATAATTGTACCAGAGACCAATTCCAACAATTCCCCTGGGTTCTTGTGATTTCCAAAAATAACAGCCTAGCTGAGAGTACAAAATGGCAGTCTCTGTGATGAATGCACTTCATCCTTTTGAAACACAGTGATTAGAATTTTTCAGAGTAGTTAGAATTTTTTTTCGTTCTAGACTCCTTTTCTGGTGTTGTGAGCACAACTGAAACCAACCCATCTTTTACTTTTAATCTAGACTCGGTTTTGTTACAATAATGTTTCATAAAACAAGTGGGTTTTGTGTCAGCTGGTCAGTGGTTAAAAGAAGCATCATAAGCATTAAAGCACAGCACAGGGTTCCTCATATTCCTTGAGGGGCTATTCTTCTCTCCTCCTGCCAAAACAACAACAAAATCTGCAGTCTTGCTTTGTTGGGGGGCTCAAAAGTTGCTACCCCCCCCCCCAACTGGAGGACGTTAAATCAGCAATGGGTCCTTATTGCAGACAGTACAGAAGTGCAGACTGTCTGATTCTTTTTTCCCTGACTGCCCAATTGCCCAATCAAGGTGTGTCTGGTGCTGACCTGGTGCTGACCAGACACATCTTGGTGCTGCCCATACACAAATTTTTCATCTTATTATAAACAGTTTGGGCACGTAATGTACACCAGGAGGCATATTATGCCTCTTAGTGTCTACTACACACCCAATGTGTGCATTACAGGACCTCTATTTTGGTCTGGGCATCAACCATCCTTTTTTCGAAATGATGGATTGAACCAAGGGCATACAAGAAAAAAAAAAGAAGAACAGAAAGTACAAAATAAGGACCCATTGCTGATTTAACAACATCCTCCACCCCACCCCCCAAACCCCTCTGCTGCCCTTCCCTGGCCATTACATTTACAAATATTAATATATTTGGGATGGATCAGTTTCACATTATTGTTGCAAACTAGCCAAGTTTCTCTATCTGCTTATTGGAGCCATGATGAGCATGATTGACCCAAATAATGTACACACCAGAAGTAAAGATAGCAGCAGCCTTTTGTGACACCAATTTTCTGGAAGGGATTTGCCATGATCTGCAGGGTGGTAGCTTACAGATTTGAATCACAGCTTTTATAAATATCTCTATGATAGATATCATGATTTGTAGATAGAACATGATCTGCATTAGCAACAAGCAGATTTGTGGGTAGGGATTCCACAGTGATCATAACAATGTGGATTTCTCACTTGCTTGCATATGTATGATATCTGTGCTAGTCAGGAGACAAAGTAGAGAGACATTGAATATTGTTATGTTTGAAGTGAAGTGGATAGGCAATGATCTCCAGGTTGGGACTTGGGACCTCTGTTATGCAATTTTGGGTTTGCGTAACATTATCAAACTGAAAGAGAGTTCTTAAACTTATCCTATGCTATGATATTTGATTTAAGCATTAATTCATTAGCCTGGCTTTATTGTTAGGGTTTGTGCTTTGACTTAGACAGCACAGCAGTCTGCAATTTACGTATGGCATACATATCTGATTGTCCATTCCCACACCAACTTATCATAGATTTGCACACCCACATTAGGCTATCTTGTGATTTAAAACTTACAAGGACAAAGCCTATAACCTCAATAGGTCAACTTCATATGTCTGTCAAATGATAACGTGTGATCAAGTCTGAACTCTGCACCAACTTTTCAGGGTCTAGTTCTTCTCCCATTAATTTCATGGTGTTTTGGAGATAATGTTGAAAGATTTGGACAAGAGTTCTAGTTCTCCTCCAACAACTTAATCTTATTAGCGATTGGAAGGTTTAAACAAAAGTCCTGAGTAAACCTGCAACTTATACATCTTGAAATCCCTTTATTGACATTGTATTTGATAGCCTATCTCTACCAATGAGAATGTGAGGTTGTAATTTGAATGGGTCAAGAGTATTTTGATTCAATAACATAAAAAATAATTTACATTAAAAAAAAAAACTGTTTTGAAGAATTGCCACAAGTTGAGATGAAATCCATCCTTCAATGTAGTTCATGGGAACTAATGGTGTTTTTTTTTCCCCTTCAATTTTGTGATCGACCTGAGGTGGTGATCATCCATAACTTAATTTAGCCAAATTTTTGTTAAAAATTATGAAAAGGAAAAATGTATATTATATGTTTTTGGCTACCTACTTGAACCATGTGTAGAAATCTCACAATATTTTTGATATTTTTCTAATGTTGGAGATTTTTTTACAAAAATCATTAAATTTGTAACAAAAAGTTTCAATTTTTTTGCAACAGTGTCAAATTTTGTGGAAAGAAAAAAGAAAGGCCAATGAAAACCTACAGGGTTGATGCACCATAAGTGCAAACTATGGGCATGATTCCCTTGCATCTTGGAGACTATGCTACTTGGGGTTGTAGGGAGGGCTGGAGGAAAGGTTGCAACAACTTGTAAATTGTAAGAGAATGTCAAAAATGATTTGTTTGAATTGTTGAAAATTTGCTAAAATGTCCTCATCTTTGGCGAGAAAAGTTGGAGTGTCCCCTTCCCTTGCATTGAATTGTGTGATGCCTTGGAAGTGTGAATGAGCAATGCAAGGCCTCAAAAGTGACATTCGTGAGCCATATCTTCATCTTTAAGGATACAATTCATCATGCTTCACCAATTCCAAAATCTCAATCATGGATTGTCAATGATCATTATTGAGATTAAAATCCATTTCAAGATTCAAGCTCTTTAGCATCTATGATCAAAGTCACCTTATTAACACGATTTAAATAGTACATCCATGCATTTGAAGTTGTAACTTAGAGAATATCCAATCAGCTTCAAAGGCACACAATGTCATGTTTATGTTGGCTTTGAAATGTTCAACACCACATGTCAATCACCTTTTTTTTTTAATGAAATTCAAGGGCTCATGAGTACAGACTTGTTTATATAAGAGCTCAGATTTCAATCTGCTTGGTGAAATGGAAATTAAGACATTCATCTAAGGTAGCAGCCATATCATCCAGTAAAAAACTTTAAATCATAATTCAACATTTCATATTTCACTAAAAATGTGCATGTCTGTGGATGATGGTAATAAATAGAGTGAACGAGGGAACAAATGGTTAATTAAATTTTCACCATTAATGACATTCCTTTGTCAAAATGGACAGGCATCAACCAAATACAAAGTTAACATTTCACGGAATGATTTCAACAAAGAGTGGATTCCATATGAGGGTGTTGAATAGATTTTTGTGTGAAACAAAAAATGTTTTGGTGAATGAAATTATTGAATTTGATGGTTTGAATTTTACTTTGAATGAAGTAATAGTTAAATATATTTCAACTTTCTCACATATGTTAAATATTGTTTCATCACATTCAACTGTAAATGAAACTTCAAATGTGTGACAGCATGCATATATTTGTCTTCATTTCAGATTTGTGGACATCTCACAATTGCCAAGTCACAGCCATCAAATCCAAATTAAAAGAGGAGCTCAAACTGGAGCTAAAATTGAAGACACGCAGGCAAATGAAAAATGACAACTGAAAGATTGTAATGTTTAAGAATTCAAAAACCTGTTAGAACAAAAGGTCGAAATGCAAAGGTTGATATCTGATTTTCATCAAAGCAGTACCCAGCTCATAAGGGTCTTGTCAGTTATCTACAAATTATACACTAAATAGTTTGGGTAAATGTTTGGTTCTTGATCAATATCAGACCTCCATGATAGGTCAATCATGAATAAGGTCTACCTTACAAAAGTGAAATCAGGTATAATTTTCAGAACCGGAATCAGAGTTTTAATTTCTTGAAGGACTGAACCAAGAATTGGATTTTTGATTTCATTCACTTGTTGGAACCCAAACCAAAACCAAGATAGTCCTGATTTTTATAAAACCTCAATAGTCACAGATCCTTCAAAAAATGCTTCTGAAATTGTCAGCCCATCAGCAACTTAAGTGACCATCTAACACACTGTGAAACACACCATCTATATTTAAGGTAGTGAAAATAAAATGAGAGAAGAAACTGTGGTTGTCTACCTGCTTGATCTCCATAGTTCTAGCAAGCTTTTAGTACCGCTTTTGGGGGAATTGCACATAGCGAAACCCCCCAAGATTTGCACTCTTATGAGGGCTAGTCCAGCACTATATGCATTTGATTATGGACCAGTACATCCTTATTCATAATAAACCTCTGATCACAAGGACCTGTGCTTTCATCTCTTCCCATAGCACATGAGGATTCAGGAACAGAGGACCCGAGGTGGGTGGATAAGGGTGGCCTACAAAATATTGGTCGTCTTGGCCACTTCCCAGAAGAATTTCAAATTCTTTGGAACTTGAGCCTCATTCAGAAAAAAAAATTTGGACCCAAATATTTCCTGAACAAACTAAAAGCTCTGGAAACAACAATGTCCAGCTCAACAAAAAAAAGGATAAGAAAATTTGAAAAATTTGAAGAAATTAGAGTTCCAACTTCCAACCAGTGTTTTTCTTTCCAACATTTTTGGTTACTTTTAATTTTTCTAATGTAAATTCTAATAAATTTTCTATTTTTTGGAAAACATGAGCCAAATATTCGATATGATTTTATTTTTTAATAAATAAAAATACACCCCTGGTTCCAACACCCATTCCTAGATTTTAGTGGAAATTATAGACATAAAATTCCAGTCAAGTTCCAGAATGTATATAGTACAGTCCGGGACTACAGCTGTTGAAGCTCATCCCAATGTCTGAAACCAAACGTACTTAGTTTTCTTTTCAGCCAGAGTCTGTGACATTTTGATTTCAGCTCACGCAAATTAGCTGTAATAACCAGTGTTGTGCGGGTATCACAATTGGAACCAAACCCCTCCTATTATCAAAAGCATAACAAACACTGAAAGAACCATCCTGAAACCCATGGTTCTTTCATGAAAACCAAAGGTTCATTGAGTTTTTGAGATAACCAGAATTGGTCTAGGTTTTTAAAGTCTGATTTTTAGAAATTATTTTAGATAACCAGAATCGGTCTAGGTTTTTTAAAATGTCCAAAAGACCAGAATTGTGACATGATCTACCAAAATCAAATACCCACACAAGACTAAGGATGACTAATATCCCCTCTCATCCAAGGCTATACATAGTACAAGTGTTTAACCCTAGTAATTCACAGGTCTCCAGCCAAATAGCTCTAGAATAATTAGCCCGCCCACGCCCACCTTGCTTTAGGAACCCATGTGAGCTATTGCCAAACAATACAATTAAAATCTTTAAGGACCCATGTGATCACTTCCCATGTGATCCAACTCTATGTATTACACCCTTTTCTATATATCCATTGCGACAAAGCTCTTGGAGGTTGCACTACATGTCAGAAATTTCCATTGTTAAGAAAGTGAGAGTAAAACACATCAATCACCATACACTTATCCATGATCAAACATTTGAATATCTTCCTCTCTTTTTTTTGTTCATGTCGATATTGAGAGTGATCTAAATAGTTATGAGTGCACTGCGTGAAGCTCTTCATAAGCTATTTGAACTAGAGGCAATGGAGCAACAGACAAGAAGAATTCTTTGAACTCCAGAGGCAAAGGAACTGGAAAGAATCATGGAGCATGTCCAAATCATAAAGTATGTTTTTTCCAAAAAAAAAGACCCCCTGATTTCCAGGCCACATATTTCCTTCATGTTTTTTGAGCAATCTAAACAACTATGGATTTGCCAGGAGGAGCCCTCTTTGAACTCCAAATGCAAAGGAACAATTTTTAAAAAACAACCAAAAAAAAATGAGCATATCCAAATCACAAAATGTTGGAACATGTTCATCACCAAAATCAATCCCCTTTACTTTTGCAACCCATATATTCCTCATTTCTTGCCCATTTTGAGCAATTTAAATGGCTAGAGTGTGCCAAGAAAATATTTAGATAATCTCTTTGAACTACATAATCAAAGGAAGAATGTCCAAAGATTTTAAGATGTCAGATACACCAATTGTTTAGTCACTAGAATGTCTACCTTCGTCCAAGCTTTTTTTAACGCTTATAATATGAAAATTTCAGCTCCATTTTAAAAGAAATGATTTGAAATTAAGGTCAAAATTTATTATTTTTTACATAAGAATTTTGGCCACAATTTTGATGGACCAAAAAAGGAAGTAAAATTTAAACATTTCCCAAAGAAAATTGCACACCAAAATTTCATTGGTGGCTCCTAAGAAATTTGTATTTTTCAAACTTCCCTTAGGTTACCCCCATAAGATGCATCCACTTGTCACACTGAGAAAAAGCTGCTCTTGTACCGTGCTATGTTGGTCAAACTTATCAACTAGTCCACTTGAGGGGGTGGTCCATGTCTTGGAAAATGATACACACTTGTAGAAGTGAAGTTTTTTAGTTCTTAAAAGCTTTCTCATGAATTCAATGAAGTTTCTTATTTTGTTCCAAGTCCTTCCAGGGCAGCCATCTGGGTGTCAAAGTTCAAGTTTCAGCTGATAACCATGAAGGTAGAAAAAAAGGTATTTATAGGCAAGCATTTGTGCTGCCCAAAATTGTAAACTTCATCCAAGGAGATGGTGGGCTCATTAGGCAAAAGAAAGAAGAAAATCATAAACTATGAGCAAAAGAACAATTCATAGTGCATCACATGTTTATCTGAGTGCTCCCATCTTTTGGCCTTATTAGCGAGTCTCCACGCACAGCAGGAAGAGCTCGTGTACCCAGAATTTGGGATGAAGTATAGCAATCAAATGTGTCAATTGGCATCACTGTAATGAGAAGGGCAAGAGCTGCGCAAAAAGAGATGATTAATTTTGATTGGCCAATGATAATGATTGGCCTAGATGTTTAGACTAAAATAGTCTCTTAGTTTACGTTGTTCAGTTTTTGATTAGAATTGGTTTGCTCAAACCTTGCCAACCATAAATCGATCCAAGCACCCCAAAAAGGGAAAACAAGGAACAAAATGGAAGGACTCACTCCCAAAGAGAAAAATCTACCACCTAAGAGGGCGAACCACGAGGGGAACATCAAGTTCCCAAACCCCCTCTTGTCGTGAGCAACATAATAGGAAAAGGGAGGACCTTTTGAAAAGACACCTAGCGTAAACAAACCTTCGCCTATTGCAACAACATGTCTCAAAACAAAAACCGCTTGTGCATGCTATATTGCCTTGGACACCTATTGCTTATAAAATGCACACAAAACTGAAAAAGGAGAGCTTTCAATGCCTTTCATTCCCCACACCATGTTGGCACATCAATGAAGAAATTTATCCGCCTACTAATGTAAACATATGAATACCTCTATAATTAAATGGAAAAACATGTTTGCTAGGAACCAATCATGATAAACACCATCCTTCAAATGAGTCACAACTATCATAGCAAGCCCACAAGAAAGAACAGTCCACCAAACCAAATCATCTTGAATGAGGTTGGCCATGATAACGTTTGTTAACATGTGAACACAATTGACTAATAGCACAATGTTAATTCAACAATGTGAAGACTACAAGATAGGGGGCGAAAGGACATGGGTTTGATTTTGCAAGACATGAAATCCAATCTCTCGCAATGGCCACAAAAGCATCTCGCATAACATCATGCATGGTTGTCTTTTCCCCACCATGAGTGCATTGAAAAAGGTGGATCCCCATTGTACAAAAGCAAGCTACAAACAGTGTGACATTCGAAGGACTAAAGGATGGGAAAGACCCAACCTAGTGTGTAATGTAGTGGAAAAAACATCTAAAGTTAGGTGGAAAAAAAAAGATGATTAGGGGGGTAGACAACTAAACACCTACACTAAACCTCAAGCATGCTCAATGCAAATCAAAAAGTAAATTAAAAGAATGTTAGTAAAAGAATTGTTGTGCATTCCTTCTAAAATACTCTTTTGAAAACAATATGCATCTCTTTTAACCAAATGCTCAAAAAAGGGCACACATGTTTTATCCCCCAATGGAAAAAGCTCTCATGTTAATCTTAAATGCGCTTAAAGAAGGAATGACCCCAATCTATTTGCATCTATCACATCCAACAAGAACAAATGAGAATCCAATAAAAATTTAGAAGCTATGACAAAGTCAACTAAAGCCCAACTCTTTAAATAGGTAACTAGAGTAATCACCTCCAAAGAAATCAACCCTATGCCCCCATCAAAATGAAAAAGCCATCTGCCAAGGATTAGAAGGGCCTCAAGATGCTCCAATGAACCCAAACCCAAAAGTCTTTCTAAAACTCCCATTAAAATTGAGTGAAAAACGAACTAACTCTAAAAACTTGGAAAGGCGGGGAGAAACAACAAATAAAAAAGGAAGGCCTTTAGGTGAAACATTGCAAAAAGATATCAAAAGCCACCTAGATGTCTTTTAATCTTGGGAACATGTGTCCATGCCAAACACCCTTGCATAGAACCTCCCGTAAAAAAAAAGGTGAAGGAAGTAGAGCAAAAGGGAATGCCAAAGATCTTGATGCCATCATGGGGGCAACAAAACTCGATAGGGGGGATTAACCCAAGAGGTCAACTAGCCCGAGGTGGGCACTTACAAGGTTGAACAAACATCCCCACAAAACCAATTGGGAAACGAAATGATTAAAGGTGAGGGAGATGATATTGGCATGGCCAAGGATATGGGTGTCATCAACCAAGGAAGGGAAAAGACAAAAAATACAAAAATGAGCTAGCACAAAAAAAGGTCTTTGAAGTAAGTCGCCTTAGCGTGTGCCAACAAAAGAAAAATAACAAACAAAACCCCCAAGGAATGATGATGATTGAAGAACAAAAGAACGTAAATGTTATACATTGAACGAACAAAGGGAAAAGTTAAAAGACTTAGTGTTCTACTGCTTGAAGCTTCTAGAAAATGGCCTTACATGAAATGGCGTTGAAAGCATTTACAATGTCTACCTCAAGCACCACCCAATTAGGATGGGCATCCAAAGTGGCCCAAATACCATGGACCACAGCCCAAGAAACCTTGTTTTAACCGCCACCCCAAACTAATATGGTGACAAGTGAGAAACAAATGCATCACGAAACTACAAACATAAAACCCTACTCAACAATTGATAAAACACTTCTCCCACTACAATTAGATGGATGCCACCAAAGGGCTTGGCCAAAAACAAAAATTGACTAACTCTAAAAACCTAAGCCACGAACCCAAGCATGTAGCTAATTGCCACATGGGAACACAACAAATGAAGTTAAATGAAACCATTCACTAAATCCTCAAGGTTAAAAAAAATTCGAAGGTGCTCAAAATCCATGCTACGTGGACCACCAACAAATGAAACATGCACAAAAATGTCGATGTAAAAGTTTTATCACTGACATAAAAAGAACTAAACAATAAGATTTCCAAACCATATGATCATAAACAAGTTTAATTTTAAATACAAGTCATGGAATAAGAAAATCAAAAGTAAAAACACGATGTGTGCATGATAAGAATGCAAAAAGATTTTATTACAAAAACATGACAAGAGAAAAACAAGATCATGACAAAGATAAGTACCCAAAATTGGTGTTAAATAGACTAAAGATATTGTGGGACTTTACTTCTATTTATACCCATGGGGCATTAGCCTAAGGAAGCTTCTCAAAAAACTTTCAACCTACATGTTCACCCATGTGTGGCCCATGTCCATTCATGTGTGGTCCATGTCTATCCATGTGTGGCGCATGTCCATCCATGTGGGAACTAAAAGTGAACTAGAAATGAATTAAAATTTAATTATGAATTTACTAAAAGTTAATTGGAACTAAATTGAGACTTAATCAAAACTTATTTAAGAGTTAATTAAAAATGAATTGGAAGTGAATTAAAAGATAACTACAAATGAATTAAAAACTAACTGAAAATTAATTAAAAGTTCATCGAAACTAAAATAGGAATTAATTACAAGTTAATTACAAGTTATAGATGTTCATATGAATGAACTTCATAGCATTGGCATCTTTGATAAGTCCATGAAAAGTTCAAGGTTTGAATTTAGTTGAGAATCTAACAAGGAATTCAAATAGGGGGGAATTTGTTTTCAACTGTTTTCAACAAGTGCAAAACAAGCAACATGCTAACAATTTATTAAGACTCCAAAGTTGGGGTAAGAAGGGTGAAATCTTGAAGGCACACGCAAATTCCTTGACACACCTCAATGCTAAACTTTGTCCCAACCAACACGGGAGGGGTGCCATAAGGGCACAAAATTGTGGACACGTCCATAACTAAGGACAAAACTGCTACATGTGCTTGCACTTGTAAAAGGTGCTCTGCATAAAACTCCTCCTAATCACCAAAAAGGAATTGTTGAAAATGCACCTTAATCTTTTATATCCAATTTATCCCTCATAAAGGAAAAGAAAAAGATACCATTGAAAAACAAACAAGAATAGGTGTTAAGTTGTCACATCAAATAGGTCACATGCTAAGCAATCAAAAGCAATGTTGGATGGTTTTCACTTTCTTAGTGAGAACCTTTAAGGTTTTTTGTTTAATTCTCATAATGAAAACTAGAGGTTTTCACATAAGGTGATAACCTTTTTGAAAACGTGCATGTCAGTTATTGCCCAAGTGAGAATCGGCTTTTTGAAAACCTTAAAAGGTATCAATTGAATTTTTTTGTGATAACCTTTAAGGGTATTAAAACATGTGGGCACCGGTTTTCAAGGTTTTCAAAGTGTTTCATGTTTAAAATAGACTAATTGGTGACCAAACACTTCAGCGTTTAGTGCAAGCTGGATCCAAAAGTAAGGCTTTGTTGTTTGTAATGTCCAAATTTTTTTTGAAATCCTCCTATTGTTGCATCTGACACACTAACAATTATCAAAAATGGATTAAAAACGAAAAAGTTATAGCCCCCCAAAATAAAAGAGGTTGAAACCTCAAAAAAAAACAAAGCACCAAACACTACAAAACCCAATTCCCAAACACCCAAAAAATTCATTGTATGTTGCTCTATTGCTATCAAAGTTCAAAGATGATTTGTAAAATCTTAAGTGGCATTCCTATAGCACTTTAAACATTTAAAATGAATAAGAAATAAGAAAGTTATGAGGTTTAAAAGTAAGAGGGGTCCAAAGAGAAGGGAAAAAAAAAATTCACTTCTTCCTTTAATTATTTGCATTCATTTCATATTTTGCAAGTAATTTTGACTCTGAGATTTTTTATTTTTTAATCTTGAAAATTGACTTGTGAGAACCATTGTTGAAAACCAGGGCTAATAATTTTTATGAGAACTGATAGGACTGAAAACCAATGGGAACTTTTTTTCCCAAAAAACTGAAACTCTTCAAATTTATCAAAATCTTTTTTTTAAAAATGAGAATCTTAAAGGTTCTTTAAAATGGTTGTGATAATCGGAATCGATGATTTTCATAAAAAAAAGTGAGAATCACCCAACACTGGTCAAAAGAATGGCGAAAAACAAGCTGCACTGCATGTGGAAGAATTGGTTTGGACTCACGAGGAAGAAATAATTAAAAGTGAATCATCCATGTGATGAATATCCATATAGAGGCCAAGACTAGAGCCACTTTAAGAGTATGCCCAATGGTAATACTCTATCGATATTTAGCACATCCAGTGAACCTGAAAAGATGGAAAATACAAAGTGTAAGACTATTTAACGCTCATCACAAGGGCCAATCATTGTAGTTGGCCAATGAGAAACAGTCATTATTGCTGAGAAACAGTCATTGCCTGCTACTGGCGCTCTAAGAGGGCCCTGGTATGTATCGTGTGCTATTTTCCAGGCCCCAAGCAGATGCATAGTGTTCTTCTACAAATCGTCATCTAAAAAGTTTTGTACCAGGGCATTTTACTGCTGCCAGTGGGCATGTTGTAAGATCAACTCCACCAGCGCTCAGTATGTGACCCTGTAAATTAAAATTGGATGAAGAAAAGTCAAAACAAGTCAATTTGGCTCGGCAAAGTGGTATCAGCCCTAATGCCCAGGTTGATTGGTGAGATAGTTTGATTGGTCCAGGTGGGTTGTTATTAGTAGTCTTTCACCAGCAATTTTCTTACTGGAAGACTTTAGCCAAATTTCGACCTGAAAAACATGATTTTGACCTATACAAAGGATTTTTCAGGGTAAAAGTTGCCCAAAATTGCCAGATTTTGACAGATAAAATCCAAGTCACCAGATTTTAATTATAAGTTTCATTAGTAGCTAAGAATATAGAAGGATCCTTGGCTCTTTGTTATGTTCAAATATGATATGTACCCAAATTTGGCTAAATTGTTTTCCAATGATCATCAGCTGGGCTACATAAAAAAATTGGGGAAAAAAATGTTGCAGTCCCAGTTTTAGTTTTATGGGTGGGATTGGAAGTAAGTAAAGAACTAAACTTGAATGTGAAAAATATTTTTGCAACGTCACATACTTGGCACCACCACTGGAGATGCTTTAAACATGATTAGAAAATTTGAACACTATAATCCAAATAGTATTACGCTATTTAATAGTTGTACTCAATCCAGAATATTATATAGAGGGTGGAGATGTTCTAAAACGTTTTGTGGGCTACTTAATTAAAGGGCTTTCTCCTCTCATTTTCCTCATGGGAAATTGAAGGCAAAGTTCAAACAAACCGACAAATTTTATGTGGTCACTATTGGGGATAATTGGGAAACACTGGAGGCCAAACAAATATCACAATCTTTGTGATAATTGTTGTCTCTTTCCACTAGCTTCATGGTTTAATTGTTTGTTTTCAGGGCAAAAATTGTCGGACATGATGCAATGCGCTATTGCGAAATTCTTCTTTTGTGGCCAGCAAAACCAACATTCACAAAGCTTCCAAAGGGGGACATGCCATCTTGGAAACAAAATCTGATACTGTCAGCTGCTGCAGACAAAATGCAATAGAGATCTTCTTCCTCAAACATTCAGAAAGGCAAAACATGTATATTGCAATGGGTTTACTCCCCATTTTTGTTTCTTTCAAAAGCCCGAAGTCTTATTTATATTCAATTTGCCCCTTAGATGGGAAAAGGGATCAGAAGCAAGAACAGATCAGAAACTAGTTGGTGAACTATTATTCTGCAAAAGGCAAAACTGTTGCTGTGACTACAGTAGCAAGCTGGGCAACCCACACAGAAATTATACCTGGTGTTGGTTTTTCTGCATGCAGTGATAATCAATAATAATGGGTGTTTAGGGGGACAGGATGGGGGCTCTTGCTCAGCCATGTAAGCCATAATTCTAATGGCAAATCTTGCACAAGTAGGCTAGTGAAATTGTTTTCTTACCTCCGGGTTTTGTTAAGTGGAGTTCAACTTTTGTCATTTGCTTGCCAGTAAGACAACAGTTGAGGTCTGTAAGCTCTATCCTTCTTCAGTAGTAGCCAGATTTGTAGTCAGGACTACTTTTTCTTGTACAGATTTTGAGCATACTTCAGAATCATACTTTTTGTGACACTTTGTGATGCCATATATCTCATCTCCAGGGGTAAAAAACATGAGATCTATTCAATTCATTGAACTTATGACGTTGTCACATGATCTCTGGATGCATTAACCAGTGCCATGCGGTTCTAATCTTTGTCAAAGAAAGAATGCACAGTGTTTAGGTTCTTTGATTTTTTGAGAACCACTGGTCCAGTGTTGTTTTCCAATTTTGTGATGTAACTGAAGTGGCAATCATCCATAAGATGATTTAGCCAGTTTTGACAATAAGAAAATATGAAAGTAAAAAGAAAATCTGGCATCCTTCTAAATGTTTTGTTACCTACTGCAACTTGAGATAGAATCTACCATTTTTCTTTAAAAATAGATTTTTTTCAAAATTTGGAGACTAAAAACCACTAAATTCTCACCAATTTGAATATAAAATTTGCCATTTGGCAAAATTTCACTAAAATAAAACCTTGCACTGGTCAAGTTTCTTTCATAGAAAGCATAGAATCCATCAAACAACCTATTTGGAACCATCCAATTTTGTAGGAAAACCTATAGCTCAGAATTACTTTTGGCTATCTTTTAGGGTTTATAGTGTCAATCAGCATCTAAGCGCCGGAAAGCAACCCTTAATTTGTCTTCTATCATTAATGGAGTTGGATTTGATTTGTGGAGGCCTAACCAGGATGGTGTGACTTATTCAAAAATGAAGTTTTTGTGATCTGCCTGGTTGTTTGTTTGTTTTTTTTCTTGTGTGGTTGCAGTTGCTTGGGTGATGGAGCAAGAGGAGTTGAAGACAGGAATAAGAGGCAAATCATCAAAAAGCTAAGCACCCAATTCTTCTTTTCTAAGAGTGCGGTTGTGTTGTGGTTGGTAGCAATTGGTACATGTTTGTCAAGAGTTGTGTCTGTGTGTTTAATGATGGGATGAATCCCCACATTCTGTGTAGATGCAACTTTGTTGACCTCTCATTGTTAAAAGTTTTTGGATGCGCATGTGAAAAGGTGAACAAGAGTTTAAATATTATAGAGTCATAGAAGCATTCAACTAGAGATGATGACAAGCTCTAGGGGATCATGTGGTTGGTCTAGGTATGATTCATCTTGTTCATGTTTATTATACATGGGATAATATATTGTGGGGAGGTCAAGTACCTTAGTAATTGGGAGTGTTGAACATAATACCTATTTTTTGGGAAGGCAATTATGGGTCATGAAGATTGATCATAATTTAGCTATTAATCTTGGGTGTTAGCTTTTTAGTGCCAAGTTCTATCAAACACCATTCATGAATAAGGTTTTGCAAGTTAGATGGGCATTTGGGCTTGAATTATACCATCTATTTGTCAAAGGAAATGTACCAAAAGATCATGATAACCTATTTGAGAGGAGCTCCAAAGTGTTCTAATCCAAATGAATGCCTAAGAGTCTTGGTAGGATTTTAAGGTTAGGACCTTAGAAATGATTATGAACAAATTATGTTTAATTCATACTTTGAAGTTGTTGGAACTTTGTTGTATTGCAACTCGTTAGCAATATGCCAAAATGCATTAAATATAATCCTAACTTGTATTGCCCCATTTTTTGCTATTAGAATAGTTTTTTCTAATAAACCAAAGTTGTTTATTAGAATTGTAGACTACGTTGGGTTTTGATGGCATAGATAAGGAAGCATGCCAATGGCATTACTATGGACCAAAGAAGGAGGGAACATTTTTAAAAAGCACAACATAGGGATGAGATATTGATGTCACAAACATGAAAACAACAAAATCTACAAGATTTTCTAAACAAACATGAGAACAAGGGCATGCCTATTTCCAAATCCAATTCGTGAAACAAAACAAACAAGAATAAAAACACAACATATGCAAAACAATAATCCAATGAAATTTTATTACAAAAATAATAATAAATAGAACAAGGTTATGATAAAAAAAATACCCAAAACAAGTGTTGAATAGATTAAAGGTATGGGGAATTCTACCTCTAAATATACCTAGTGGGCACCTAGCTCAAAGAAGTTTTTCAATAAACTTCCAACCTACACGTGGCCCATGTGCACTAAGTGTGGCCCATGTATACTCATGTGTGAATTATGAGTTAATTAGAAGTGAAATACAAAATGAACTAAATGTTAATTAAAAATGAATTAAACTAAAAGTAAATTAAGAATTAATTGAAAGTGAACTAAAAGTTATTAAAAGTGAATTAGAAGTGAATTAACATTGAATTAATAATGAACTAAAAGTTTACTAAAAGTGAACCAAAAATGAATTATTAAAACTTAATTGGAAACTAATTAAAAGTGAATTGAAACTAAACTATGAGGTAGGTACAAGTTCACTACAAATCATGAATGAACATTCAAATGAATGAATTCCATGGCATTGACATCTGTGACAATTAGTTATAAGTGAGTTTGACTTTTCATTCCTCAAATTTGTGCTTACTTACAACAACTATTTCATCCCATCACAGAATGAAATTTTTTTCCCAGTAATAGATATAAAATGTTTGCTATCGAAGAGAAGGTGGTCTGAATTGAACAATCAAGAGTTGAATTTAAGGCTTTGGTTTAGAGGTTGGGAAGAAATCATGAGCGAAAATGGCTATCAAAGTTTGAACATGAAAAAAAGATGCATTACAAATTATAACAACTTTCAATTAGATCCTACACAATGATTAATGATGATCCAAACTAAGATGTTGAATTATACTAAAAAGGAATGATCTTGAAGTTTTATGATGTGTTCCACTAAGGATAACAATGGATGGACAAGCATGGAATAGTTCCATTCTAGACAATATTCTTGAACCCTCCATTTTTATTTTTTAATTCCAAATTTTGAAAATGGAAAGCATGGCCCTAGATTAAAACACATCTTGATTCCAATAGTGGTAGTCACAAAACAACATTACATCAAGTTTTATATACCTAATATATGGAAAAATGTTTAGAATAAGAGATAGAGCTATTAAGGTTGAACATTCTAAGACAATGTCCATAATGTCAAGTTGGAGTCTAAATATGGGAAATAAGTGGGTTAAAGAAAATTTGGAAAGCATTGATTTTGCTATGAGTTTAGGTCAAGAACAAGCTTCTTTTGATCTTTGTATGCAATAGAGTTGGAAATTTTATATTGTTATGAAATCTAGAAGATACCTCAAAATGATAAGTCGTAAGGGCATGGATGAATTATTTCTAGGGTACAAGGAGTTTGAAAACATTCATGATTGAGTTGAAGGATTAGATATTACAATAGAAGTGAGGCATTGATGAACTAAAATTGTTCAAAATTGGCATACTCAATTTGAAGGGTAAGTCCAAGGAATGGTTCAAAAAACTAACTACTATTCCTACTGATTGGCAAACCATGAAAAGAGCCATGTTGTTAAAATATGGAAGAATGGACTTGAGGAGGAAATCCAAGTTGAATTGGATTCAATCAAACAAGAACCCAAGCAATGGGTTCTAACCTATTATGATAGGATGGAAAAGTTGTTTGCAAGGGGTAAGTTGGAAAATGTAAAACACAAAAAGAGGTTTTTGTTTCAACTCTGTCTTGAAATCAAAAAATTGTGTGTGATGAGGGACTATGCAAACATGGAAGGAATGTTCACTATACACTAAAAGAAATCCCCCAAAATGCAACCAATGCATTTGCAACTACATGCAATTAATTGTCATTTGCAACTAACTTTAATTGATTATGCAACTATTTTGCACCTCTGACCATTCTTGCAACTATGCTACAACTATATTTGCAACTAATGACTTCTTCAACTTACACATTATAATTTTTTTCATCCATGATCATGCCCATATGTCCCAATAGTTGCAAATGGAACCAAACTTAATTGCACTACTAGGTTGTCAAAATAACTCTTAATGGTATACATAGGTGTATTGGGAAACTTTTGAAAAGTATGTGTATTTTTTCTAAGTTTTATTAAGGGTATAATGGGGGTATGTTTCCATTGGTGTATTTATAAAGTTGTATTTAGTTTCTATTTAAACAAGTTCACTACCTACCTACCTATATATGTTTTTTTACCTACCTAACCTAATTTATCAACTTATTTACTTATATGTTTACCTACCTATCAAACCTAGGTTACTTACCTACCTAACACAAACTACTTACTTATTAATTGGTTAATATTTTAATTATTTATCTTTAGATTAAAAACCTATTAACAAAAAGTTATAAGTAATAATTTGGTTAATTCGTTATTATTTCAGTCATTTATTTTTGTATAGATGAATTATGAATTTATACCTTATAACTAAATGATTTACTTAATTGATTATTATATATTTATTGACTAATAATTATATTCCTTACTGATAGTTAATTAGTTACTTTTTTTTTTACTAATTATTAATTGGTTAATATTCTAGTTATTTATTTTTAAATTCAAAAAAAATATTTTAAAAACTGATAAGTAATAATTTGTTTAATTAGTTATTATTTCAATCATTTATTTTTTTATATATGATTTATGAATTAATAATCTACAACTAAATGAATTTGGTTAATTGATTATTATATAAGTATTAATTAATTATAATTTAGCTTATTAAATGGTTAGTTAGTTATTTATATACTTAACAATATAATTTACAAAATTAGAAAAGAAGACAAAAGATATGAAACAAAGTTTTTAATTCCAACTTAGTTTGCAACTAAATTGCAACTTCAATTTTTATCCCATATGTTTTGTCCTCCATTTCCATTTTGAGAATTATATAAGGAGAAGGTTTTTTCTTGCACTTTCACATTTAAAAAAATGTCAATTGGGATGAATTAATCAAAAGAACTTAACCTTTTAAAGAGTTTAACCTTAAAGGTTAAACCCAAAAGAATTTTAAAAATATTTACCTACCTACCTAGTCCCACCTACCCACCTAAATATTTATTTTAATTTTCTTTTACCAAAATTGAAAATTGGCACATGGCATATTAGTATTATGCCATGTGTCACAATCTAAAAGCATAAAAAATAAATGATGAGGATCCCCCATCTATTTTTAAAACAATTTTTTTCAAACCTTTTTCATTTGTTGTGTGTCATTATTTAACTTGCTAGCTTTTATGGTAATATACGGATGACATACAATAATATATAAATGGTGAAGTGTTTTGTTGACCGTTGATTTCATCCACATTTGCAACTAGTGTTTTATGCAACTTGTCTAATGCAATTAAGCAATTTTTAGTATCAAATGTCTTTTGCAACTAGAATATAGTTGCAAATGGTTGTGGTTTTTTTCCAACTTTCTTTTAGTGGTAGGACTTGAAGTGGAATAGGTGCCAATAGAATTGGGGGAAACTCCTTTTGAACCCTAGAAGGAGGAACTAGAAGATGGGATCATGAATGAATGGTGGTGGAGAAACAAGTCAACGTTCTCAATGAGTCACTAATAATATTTTTCAAAATAGGTCCTATTTGAACCAATAGCTCTTTAACATGCCAAATATGCAATTCCATGGAACATGTTGCTACTATGTGTTCAACAATTGGAGATTTAAAACCCAAATGTGGTAACTATGGTCTCCTTCATAGGATAGAAAATTGAGGTGTTAGGTGTGGATATTGTTTAATAATGGGTCATACTTAAAACAAGTGTTGAAAAAAAGGAAAGGATGTTAAAACACCTATGACAATTACTACTTGGAAGTTATGGTTGATGATGAGGCAGCTACTTTGAAACAATTGAATAAGTTGTGTGGTATTAAACATGACATTTTTTTGGAACTCAGATGCTAAGGAAAAGATTACCAATAGAAATGCAAGTACTTGAAACAAATGCAGTTGATGACCAAGCTATAGAATCAATGCCAATGGAAACCATGAAGGAAGGTTCATCTAGGTCAAAAAAATTCACACATTTCATCAAGGGCAAGATTGCATTATCTCCTATTGAAAATTTATTTCCATTCCTAAGGAGTTGGAATATCTAGAAATCTTGGTAAAACTAACTAGAAGGAAGTGAGATGAGAACTTGAAATCAAGTAATCACATTAGAACTAAAGGAACACCAACAATCTGCATGATTTGTAGCAACAAAAGTCACCATAACAAGACATTGAATCTTCTTGTGGAGATTGGTAACCATTTAATGGAAAGCTTGGTTGAAGAGGAACTTCCATGTTAATCATGACAGTTGGGGTTATTTGTGAGCTAGGGATCATGCACTTGGCCATTGGTACATAATCATTCAAAATTGCTTCAAGTGTACTTACCCAACCATTGGGGAGAATAAATGAAATACCTATGAGGGTTAGAAAAATATAATGTTTCATAACATTCATGGTTGTTGACATTGACAGTTATGACTTGTTTCTAAAATTGGATTTTTTTATCAAAATAAAAGTTGTTGTTAATGTTGAAAAAGGGACAATTCACGTCAAAAATGTACTACCACTATACATGGTTTAAATGTTACAAGTGGTAAAGGATAAGGTCCATCCTAGTTAGATGATGCAACAAGACCAGTGATGGAGTTGGGTTTTGGTAAATACAAAATCTCTAATCTTATATTCTAGTAAAAAATCTAGACTAAAATGCAATAAAACTAATACTAACAAAGTCTCCTCATTTAGATTTACATAAAATTAGTTTTAGAATTTAAATCCAGTAATGAAATAATGATAAAAACACCAAAACAACAAACTTTGACTATGGAAACAAAGCTTTTCTAGAAATCAAAGTATATTTCTCTCATACTCCATTAAAGTTCCATGTTCTACAATGATACAATGGGTTCTCATCTCTTCCTTTTCGTCCAAGATATATCCTCTACAAAAAATATTCCTATATTCTATTCAAATTCAAATGGTGATAAAAACTATGTAATATAGCTAGTAATTCCTAAAACAATAAGTATGTAAATAAAAATATACTAGCTAATAATTATTGCAAGTAACTACTCCCTTAACATTACCCCACCCTTACATTGAATTACGTCCCAAAATTCTAGATAAAAAATGTGTTAAGAAAGTTAAATGTTTTGTTGTTTTTGATCCTGTTATTCAAAAATCTAATCTATATGTATAGCAATTTGCTTTGTCTATTTTAGTATGTTGATGACGTGGATCATCTGCATTGGCTCCTTCATCATGTGGGTTGCCAGACATATCATCAACTATGTCAAGTCCAAACCAATCAACCATGAAGTCATCCATTGCTTGTTCTTGGTTTGCAGGCAGTGGTGCTTCCTGAAGTGGTTGAGAGACACCTTCATCATGAGGAGACAAGTCATTTGATGAAGAATGAGTTGATGAAGAGTCTGATTTATCTGGCATGCCCATTTCCCGATATGTTGCTCTCAACCTCCGTGGCAGCATGTCTTCAGAAGGCCGAATATTCTATGCAATACCAAATCCA